>Ga0114930_10000557_pt1 | contig 38570 bp, 36 predicted proteins | sample AnhtaG_FD_87300 | JGI IMG/M metagenome (GOLD analysis project Ga0114930, IMG submission 87300) | Deep subsurface microbial communities from Anholt, Denmark to uncover new lineages of life (NeLLi) - Anholt_01485 metaG | ecosystem: Environmental > Aquatic > Marine > Oceanic > Sediment | place... | reverse complement strand
CACCTAGCTCACGTTGCTCTTTCAGGTTTCTCCTTCCACCAGTTAAAGCACCCTTAATTTTTCTTTCAATTGATTCATAAGGTTCATTAAATGTAAAATAACTATTCGGATTTCTCTTTGCCATTTTTTCAGAACCATCTATACCAGATAATAAATAATGATATGTTGCTCCAGGCAAGAAAAAATCTTTATAATTTCTTCGAGTTAAGTCCCTTGTGAGACGTATATGAGGATCCTGATCAATACCTACTGGTACAACGGTAGGTTGTGGCCCATCTAATATCTGAGGCAAAATGATATCCGCAACTTGAATCAATGAAGAAAGATATAAGCCAAATGTCCGTTCTCCATAAATGGCGTTTAGCATGTTCTGAGTGACTAGTCTACTTACCTTAAAACATACATCTTTTACAATTGGTTCTTTTGATTGTCTCCAAATATAAGCTTTTTCTGGAGATGGATCTAAACCAAAGGCTAATATGTCAGCAATATTATCTACCATGGTTTCTTCTGCTTCTTCCCATGGTATTCCGTTGTCTTCCCATGATTCTACATCTGCAATTCCATAATAAGCTTTTCCTCCCATTTTCTGGAATTCAACGATTTCTAAGGCGGTGGTTGAGGTTCCTAAATGGAACGGTCCGGATGGTTTAATTCCGCTCATTACTGCCCAAGGTTGTTCTTTTTCAATAGCTTTAAAAACGAGATTCAAATCACGATGACCAAAAATTATCTTCCTTCTAATAAATCTGTTTTTAAGCATTTTTTGTCTTAACGACTCTGTTATTTCTTCGATTCCAAACTCTTTAATTAATCTAGCATAATCTTCTTCTAGGATTGTCCCCATGCCCCATGGATCTATTTTAAAATCGTGCGTCATGCTTTTCTCCTATTTGATGTTTGATATTAATAAAAATATATACAGTATAATAAATTTTGATAAGTATGAAAAAATTTTCTAAAGAGGAAATCAGAGTTTTAATAAATTTATTAGACTTTTCGAAAATTAAAGGTGAATTATTACCAGTTATAACCCAAGACTTAGAAAATAACGAAGTTTTAATGCTCGCATTTGCTAATAAAGAGGCTATTGAAAAGTCCTTAGAAACGGGATTCATGCACTACTATTCAAGATCCAGGCAGAAAGTGTGGAAAAAGGGGGAAAATAGTGGTCATTTTCAAGAAATTGAAAAAGTTATTGTAGATTGCGACAATGACTCCCTTTTAATGACGGTAAAACAAATTGGGGGCGCTTGCCATGAAGGTTATTATTCTTGCTTTTATAGAAATTTTAAGAATGGAAAATTTAATGAAATTAGAAAAAGAATTTTTAATCCTAAAGATGTTTATGGAAATTAAATTTAAACAATTTTCATAAAAAAAGAGATTTTTATTTAGAATTTCTAAAGTTTTATATATTTTTTACAATAAATTATATTGGTTTTAATTAAAAATCTTTTTTAGGCAAGGGTTGCACTCCATGAAAAAAGAGAAGGCTCTGGATGATATTGATAAGAATATTATAAGAATTCTTCAAAATGATGCGCGTACGTCATATCGAGAGATTCAAGAAAGGTTAGGAATCTCGATTGGGACTATTCATAATAGAATTTCTAAATTAAGGGATTCAGGTGTTGTCCAAGGGTATACCCTGCGACTGAACAATGAAAAGCTAGGATATAAATTGACATTTTTAATCAGAATTAACGTAGACGGAAAACACACAGAAGAAATATTAGAAGACCTTAAGAATATTCCTGAAGTCTGCTCTATTTTTCATACCACGGGTGAACAATCTGCTGCATTAATCTGTAGATTTATAGATAGTGATTCAGTCCATCAGTTTATCAGAGAGTTGAATCAGAAGGAGTATGTTACACGAACTAACTCGAATATGATTCTGAAAGAGTATAAAAACAGTTCATTTGTGGAAATCTAATTCATCTACGCTTTAATGTATTCAAATGACTTGGCGTATTGAGCTCTTAAAAAGCTAGAATAAATAAGCAAGTAAGATCACTCTTTCATTTCAACAATCAAAAAATTTGTTCGTTATCATAAAATTGAAACTGATTCAAACAATTCTAACTGAGTTAAATTTTTAGTTCACTATCGTATGAACTGTGCTTATATCAATAAGCATAATCTCATGACTCATCAAACTCATCTTCTATTGTTTTTACTGGAAAAAAGTAAACTTTTTTTAGTTGTATATATATAGATCCCTAAATCATAATATTTATTTTAAAATCAAAAAAATCATAAAATCGTGAAAAAATATGTCAGGCGTTCCAATTATTATACTTAAAGAGGGAACAGAAGAGACTCGTGAAAAGGAGGCCCGAAAACAAAATATATCGGCGATGGTTGCTATTGCTGAATCTGTGCGATCTACACTTGGCCCCAAGGGTATGTCAAAAATGCTGGTTGATTCTATGGGTGATGTAACTATTACTAATGATGGTGCTGAAATCCTTAAGAATTTAGATATTGAAAATATTGCTGCGAATATGATGGTCAATGTAGCCAAGTCGATTGATGATGATATAGGGGATGGGACTACATCTGCTGTAATCTTTTCCGCCGCACTATTAGATAATGCTTTAGATTTAATTGAACAAGATATTCATCCAAAACCTATTACTCATGGATATAAACTAGCAGCTGATAAATCACTTGAAATTATCAAAGATATTGCAGAGACAATTTCTGAAGATAGTGATGAAGTCCTTATGAATGCAGCAAAGACCGCTATGAATGCGAAAGATATCTCTCCATTAAAGGAATTTTTTGCAGATTTGGCCTTAAAAGCAGTAAAACAAATAGCAGATGATGAAGGAAATACATTTGGTAAAGTAGCTAATGTAAAAATTGTAAAAGCTCCTGGAAAGTCTTTAAAAGATAGCAAGTTAATTAACGGGGTATATATTCAAAAAGAAAAAGTTAATACCATGATGCCTGAAATGATAAAGGATGCAAAGATTGCAGTAATTAGAAAAAAGCTCGATGTGAAGAAGACTGAATTTGATGCTCAAGTAAGAATCACTAGCCCAACAGAAATTCAAAGGTTTCTTGACCAAGAAGAGAAAATTTTATTAGATTACATGAAGATTTTCAAAGACCAGGGAGTTAACATGGTAGTAAATAGCAGCGATATTTCCGATAAATTTGGAGCTTTTTTAGCCAAAGAAGGAATTGCTGCTATTAAGAACGTTGGTGAAAGTGACTATAAATCTATTTTAAAAGCAGTGGATGCAAAATTAGTTGATGATTTAACCTCTTTATCAGGCGATGATTTAGGATTTGCTGAAAAAGTGCTATTTGAAAAAATAGGTGATGATAACTATACATTATTTTCAGGATGTAAAAATCCAAAATCTGTTTCTATTTTACTCAAAGGGGGTCTAGATAAGATTCTTAGCACTGCAGAAGTCTCATTACATGATGTATTGTCGGTAATTGCTAAAATTATGGATACGAAGGCGGTTGTTGCTGGTGGTGGCGCAATTCATATTGAGCTCGCCAAAAGAATTAGAGCATATGCCAATGAAATTGGTGGAAAAGAACAGCTTGCAGTCTCAGCTTTCGCTTTAGCACTTGAAGAAATCCCTAAAACCTTGATTAGAAATGCGGGTCTGGAAGAAATTGAAAAGCTTACCGAACTAAGAGCAGCACACAAAACAGATAGTGACAAATGGGTAGGAATCGATACAATTACAAATACAATTGAAGATAACTTCAAAAAAGGAATCATTGAACCAGCAGAATTATTAAATCATATTATAAAATCTGGGAGTGAATTGGCAAATCTTATCTTAAGAATTGACCGAATCATCAGTGCAAAAGGTACGTAAGAAGGCGGAATGTAATATTAGACTGTTTTTATTTTTTTTTCTTTTTTTTCTTTATTTGTTTTACATATAATCATGGTTTTGAAATTCTCAGTATAATTTTTATCTAAGATCATCTTATTTTTCGCAAATTTTTATTTAAGACTTGAAAAAGTTAATAAAGTTACATAATTTTCCTATAACACATTATACACTAATAGATCTCAATATACAAGAACAGCTATACTGTTATCATAATGCAGATCATTGATCAAGAAAATTTTGACAAATTAAGAGCATTAAATAATGAAAATGTTATAAAGATTGTAAATGAATTTGTCGATTTATGTAGACCTTCTAAGGTTACTGTAATAACAGATTCAATAGAAGATATAGAATATTGCAGACAAACAGCAATTAAGATTGGCGAGGAAGCGAAACTAGAGATTGAGGGACATACAATCCATTATGATGGATTCTTCTCAATGTCAAATCACGACCAAGCAAGGGATAAGACAAATACAAAGGTATTAATTCCAAAAGGACAATACCATCCTCCTGCCATAAATACAATTGAGAGAGAAGAAGGGCTTAAGGAAATTTTGGAAATTATGAAAGGTTGTATGGAAGGTAATGAATGTCTAATCCGGTTTTTTTGCTTAGGCCCTAAAAATTCAAAGTTTTCAATCCTTGCCCTTCAGCTTACAGATTCTTTTTATGTAGCTCATTCAGAAGATCTCCTCTATAGAGCAGGTTATGAAGAATTTAAAAAATTGAATGGATCTGATGAATTCTTCTATTTCATTCATTCCTCTGGAGAATTAATTGGAGATCCTCCAGTAACAAAAAACCTTGATAAGAGAAGAATTTATGTGGATCTACAAGAAGGGCGTGTATTATCTGTTAATAATCAATATGCTGGAAATAGTCTTGGATTAAAAAAATTAGCTTTAAGATTAGCAATTTATAAATCCAATAATGAGGATTGGTTAACAGAACATTATTTTATTCTGGGTATACACCCTAAAGGAAAAAATAGAGTTTCATATTTCTGTGGAGCCTTTCCAAGTGCTTGTGGTAAGACCAGTACAGCCATGTTGCCTGGTCAGACGATAGTGGGTGATGATATTGCCTATCTTCGCGTATGGAATGATGGGTATGCTCATGCTGTAAACATTGAGAGAGGAATTTTTGGTATTATCAAAGATGTTAATCCTAAAAATGACCCTGTTATTTTTGAAGCGTTAACAACTCCAAGAGAAACCATTTTTAGTAATGTATTGGTAACTGAAGGTTCGCCTTATTGGATTGGTGATGGAAGATCAATCCCAGCAAAAGGTATTAATTTTTCAGGAGAATGGTATATAGGTAGAATTGATGATGATGGAAAGGAAATCCCACTTGCTCACCCTAATGCTCGATACACAATTCGGATTGAAGAATTAGGTAATGCTGATGAAAATTTGCACAATCCGGATGGTGTTCCTATATCTGGAATATTTTATGGCGGACGGGACAGTGATACATTGCCACCTGTCCTTGAAAGCCTAAGTTGGGAACATGGAGTTTTCTTAGGTGCTTCAATTGAATCAGAAACAACCTCTGCTACGTTAGGTGCTGAGGGTGTAATACAAATAAACCCTATGTCTAACCGTGATTTCTTAGTTATAAGTATGGGACAGTACCTCAAGAGTCATTATGATTTTGGTAAAAGACTAAAAAGTTGCCCAAAAGTGTTTGCAACAAATTATTTTCTCAAAGATAAGGCTGGAAAGTATTTAAATGGAATTTTAGATAAGCTTTGCTGGGTAATTTGGGCTGAAGGTCGAGTTCAAAATGATTTTAAGGGTATAAAAACGCCAATTGGCTATATACCTATGTATTCAGACTTAAAAACATTGTTTAAACAATACATTGATAAAGATTATAAAGAAGCAGAGTATATTGAACAATTCTCTATTCGGACTAAAAAGCTTTTAGAAAAATTAGAGCGCATTGAATCCATGTATAAAAAAGAAAAAGATGTTCCACAATTTTTTTGGGATATGCTTAATGATCAGAGAAAAAGCTTGATAAACTTAAAAAATGAGTATAATATGGAAGAAATTTCACCTTTACTATTAAAAAAGTTATAAGCTACAATAATTCAATTAGGCTAAATACTTTAATCCACTTCTTACTTTATAGGTTTTTCTAACCCTATCCATCTCAATAAATCTCTTTATTTCAAGATTGTTTAGTAAATCCCTCATCTCAGTATGGTCTTTCTTTAGTTCCTCACCTAATCCTTGTATATCAGTTTCATACGTTTTTAATATTTTTATAAGTGATGAATATTCTTCATAAATTACATTAACTAGATGTGTTATTGACTCTTTTATGTTCAATCCCGTTTTTGTACTTGTTGGAAAGATTTTACTCTTTTCCGATAAATAATTTTGGGTCTGTATTATTTCTGGAGGTCGAGCACCCTCTATATCTTGCTTATTAGCTAGAAAAACAACAGGAGTGCTAGAAGGTAATAACTTTCTTATAGAATTTAATATTACAATTGCGCTATCATCCTTTTCAGGAGCCGCAGCATCAAAAACAAATATAATTCCATCTGAACCACTCGTGACAATATTCCTCATAACTGAAAATCTAAGAAGTCCTGGTGTGCCAAATAAATAACAATCAAAACCATTTAATTTTATTGACCCTAAATCCATCCCAACTGTATAATACTTTTCATCTTTGCCTTTCGCTTCTACATTCAATGCATTCTGATCTAAAGCTTTTATGTAACTTGATTTACCCGACTGTAATGGACCAGATACCAGAATTTTTATTATCGTTTCACCAATTTTTTAATAATGCAAATGTAACTTAGATTTTACTTTTTTATTTATCTATTTAAAAGGATAATATACTTGGATAATATATTTTATTTATTAAATAGTTAATTTGTGGTTTAAATATTAATATCTTAACTTTCATTTCAAGTTTTTGCATAAAATCAAATAGAAATTTTGATGTATAAAGTGATTTCTAATTAATTTTGAAAGAGATCTTTTTCGATTTAATTATTCAATTTGACAGAAAAGTCTATCATTTAAGTATACACTTGACAGTTTTATGATTTAATGAATTTAATAAAATTAGCAAAATCAATAAGATTCTCATAAAAAATTGATTAATAAGTCACTTTTTCCGAAAGAAATCAATATTATAGTGTCTAAAATAGTCGATGTGCAAAATCTTTATATAGAAATCTGTCGAATAATATCATTAAAAAATTCTATTTTTCAGAATTAATAGCAATTTTCTTATTGATTAGAATATTTCTAACAAATGGATTTTATTAGATAATTTAAAACAAAAAATTGAAGAAAAATGACAAATAACAATGTTTTAATTATTGGTGCGGGTATTAGTGGAATAGAAGCAGCATTAACTCTTGGCGAACAAGGATATCGGGTAATACTGGTGGAAAAAACTTCTTCTGTTGGAGGTCGAATGGCACAACTCGATAAAACATTTCCAACTTTGGATTGCAGTATATGTATTCTTGCTCCTAAAATGGTAGAAGTGTCTAGACATCCTAATGTTGAGCTCCTTGCTTACTCAGAAGTAAAAGAAGTATCTGGTCAAGCCGGAAATTTTCATGTAAAAGTACTTAAGAAATCTAGATATGTCGATTGGGATAAATGCACGGGATGTGGAGCCTGTAGTGAAAAATGCCCTATGAAAAAAATACCTAGTGAATTTGAAGAGGGTATGGGAAATAGGACGAGTATCTATATTCCCTTTCCTCAAGCAGTTCCACGAAAAGCTATTATTGATGTGAAAACATGCTTATATCTAACGAAAAATGCCTGTAAACTCTGTGAAAAAGAGTGTGAGGCTGGAGCTATTAATTGGGATATGCAGGATGAAATTGTCGAATATAACGTCGCATCTATCATTTGTGCAACTGGAATTGACCTATTGGATCCAACTGTTCTTGATCGTTATCACTATGGTGAATATCCTAATGTTATTACAGCTATGCAATATGAAAGATTACTAAGTGCATCGGGACCTACCGAAGGTGAATTATTACGACCTTCGGATAAAGAACATGCACATAATATAGGATTTATAAGTTGTGTTGGATCTAGAAATGAGGATCTCTGTTCATATTGTTCAAAATTTTGTTGTATGTATCAAACTAAAGAGGGAGTTGTCACTAGGGAACATGCTCCTGATACAAGTGTAACAATATTTTTTAACGATATAAGGGTGATCGGAAAAAACCAAGAGGAATTTATTGAAAGAGCTAAAGATGAATATGGCTTAATATATTATAGAGGAATTCCTGGAGATATTCGTGAAAATCCAGAAAATCATAATCTTTATGTTAAACATGCTAATCTTGATACTGGAGATGTAGAGGTTAGTGAATTTGACCTTATAGTCCTTGCAAATGCAGTAATTCCGCGAAAGGATGCAGATAATCTAGCTAAAATATTAGGAATTCAGCAAAATGAGTTTGGTTTTTTCAAAACCAAAGATTCTACTGAAGACCTCCGTTCTACTTGTGATGGGATCTATGTAACTGGTTCATGTCAGTCCCCTGACGACATTGCCAATTCAGTAGCAAAAGCAGGCGGAGCTGCAGCATTAGCTGCTACTCATGCAATTCCTTTGAGTGGGGAAGAAACAAAAGTAGAACTCCCACCTCTTAAACCTGTGAACCCAAAGGATAATCCTCGTATAGGTGTATTCATCTGCCGTTGTGGTATTAATATTGCTGGATATATGGATGTTCCAACATTAGTAGATTATGCAAAAACTCTTCCGAATGTAGTATTTTCTATGGAAAATAAATATAGTTGCTCTCAATTGACTCAAGATATTATTAAAGAAAAAATTGAAGAACTAAATCTAAATAGAGTCCTAGTTGCAGCATGTACCCCCAGAACTCATGAGCCATTATTCCAAAAAACAATTAGAGAAGCTGGCTTAAATGAGTATTTATTCAATTTTGTATCTATACGTGAATTAGATTCTTGGGTGCATATGCATGATAACCCAAAAGCTACTGATAAAGCTAAGGATCTTATCAGAATGGGAGTAGCTCGTGTTAGAGCACAAAAAGCTGAGTTTAAAATTAAGGGCGATGTCGTTCCAGAAGCTTTAGTTGTAGGAGGAGGTGTTGCTGGTATGAGTGCTGCTATGGAAATCGCTAGTAAGGGTTTTAAAGTACATTTGATTGAGAAGGATGATAAACTAGGAGGACAGTTAAATCAAATATATAAGATTAATTTTGACAGAATAGATTCCAGAGAATTCTTAGATCAAAAATTAAAAAAATTTAACGAACAGAAAAATATTATTGTTTATTTAAACTCTGAAGTTGTTGATGTAAAAGGTTCGATAGGAGATTTTAAAGTTAAAGTTAAGGACAATAATGAAGTCAAAGATATTAGTTTGAATGTGGGTACCATTATTGCTGCTACAGGTGCTTATGAGTATAAACCTGAAGGTTGGTATAATTGGGGCAAAAACGATAATGTATTAACGCAACTAGAATTATCTAAAAAGCTCAAAAATAATGAATTAGAAGATGGTCAAACTCTTGTGTTTATTCAGTGTGTCGGGTCGAGACAACCAGAAGATGGGAATGGTGTAACTTATTGTTCATTAATTTGTTGTTCAGAGTCGATTAGACATGCATTATATGTAAAAGAGACATATCCAAACTCAAATATTTATGTTTTATATAGAGATATTCGAGTAGGTACTGATGAAGAACCTTATTACTGGAAAGCCCGTGAAAATGTGAATTATATAAGATTTAATGAATATCCTACAGTTGAAACTGTGGATGACATGTTAAAGGTAAATGTTAAGGATATTTTAACTCAAATTGACCTTTCTATTGAAGCTGACAAAGTAGTCCTTTCTACACCATTAATACCTCATGATACTAAAAAATTGGGTGAAATAATTAAATGTGCTCGAGACCAAAATGGATTTTTTTTAGAAGCTCATGTTAAACTGAGGCCTGTCGACTTTGCCACTGATGGTATTTATTTAGCAGGAACTTGCCATGGTCCAAAAGGAATTGCAGATTCAATTTCACAAGGACGTGGTGCTGCTGCTCATGCATTGATTCCATTAATCTCAGGCGAAGTGGAAAATGAGCCTTTAGTATCAGTTGTGGATCCTGCCTTATGCATTGCCTGCCAGAAATGTGAAGAAGTATGTAATTTTGGAGCAATAGGAGTGAACTTTGATAATGATGTATTAGTTTCAGAATCAAACCCTCTCTTATGTAAAGGCTGCGGAGATTGTTCAGCAGCGTGTCCAGCAGGGGCCATTACTATGAGTCATTTTTCAGATAATCAAATTTACCCAATGATTCGTGAAGCTGTTCAAGGTGAATACGTGGATGAAAGACCTAGGATAGTGGCTTTTTTATGTAACTGGTGTAGTTATGCAGGGGCAGATACTTGTGGTGTTAGCCGTTTTCAATATCCAACAAATATTCGACCGATAAGAGTTATGTGTACTGGTAGAATACCAAAACGGTTTATTTTGCAAGCTTTTTTGGAAGGTGCTGATGGTGTTTTTATTGGGGGGTGCCATATTGGTGATTGCCATTATTTAGAAGGCAATTATGATATGTTACAACGTTATAATGAACTTCATGAGATACTGGATAGAGTTGGAATTAATCCAGATCGATATCGCCTTGAATGGATATCTGCTAGTGAAGGTAAGCGATTTTCAGAAGTGGTAACTGAATTTACTAATAAAATTAAAGAATTAGGTCCTTTACCTAATAGAGGCGATAAAATTGAAAAAAAAGAAAAAGTAAAGGAGGCTGCTTAAACATGGTAGAGATGATTAAAAAGAATGCAAATGAGTTAGATAGAAATTTTCGCTATGAAATTAGTGCGAAGGTTGGAGCTAAATCACTTCTAAAATGCATTCAATGCGGAGTTTGTAGTTCAGGTTGTACTGTAACAGAATATGTTGATATGCAACCTCATAGAGTGGTAGCATCTTGTCTTTTAGGTCTAAAAAATGAAGTACTCTCAAGTCAAGCAATCTGGACATGTTCTTTATGTCATAGATGTACTGAAAGATGCCCTAAAAATGTTGATTATTCATTCATTCTTGCTCTCTTACGAAATATGGCAGTTAAGGAAGGAAGGATTCCCAAAGAATATTCTGGAACTGTAGTAACAATCTATAATAATGGATATGTAGTACCATATACAGGTGGATTAAAAGTTAATATTGATAGAAGACGGACTAGAATGGGGTTACCAGAACTCATACCCCCTGACCTAGATGAAATAAGGTTTATTATAGAAGAGACGGGATTGGGAGCTCTCGCAAAACAAGAAGAAGGTGTTTAAAAATGGAATATGCGCTATTTTTAGGATGTACAATACCTTTAAAGTTACCTCATTTAGAGAAAGCTTTTAGAGATGTTGCAAGCATTTTAAATGTGAAATTAAAGGAAATGGAAGGAGTAAGTTGTTGTCCTGAGCCAGTATCTTTACAATCTTTAAATATAGATACTTGGATGACTTTGGGAGCAAGAAATTTAGCAATTGCAGAGAAAATGGGTTTAAATATTATGACAATCTGTTCTGGTTGTTATGAAACCTTAAAGACAGTAAGTGTGTTATTGAAAGAAGATGAGGAATATTTGGCAAAAATTAATGAAATTCTAAAGAAAATTAATTATAAATACACCGGTAAAACTAAAGTATTTCATTTTGTTGAATTATTCAGCCAACCAGAATGGTTAGAAAAAATAAAAAATATACTAGTAAAACCTCTAGATGATTTGAATCTTGCTGTACATTATGGTTGCCATCTTATAAGACCGAGTAAGATTATGCAGTTTGATCACCCCGAGAAACCTGAAAAAATTGATATCATACTACAAGCACTCGGAGCTAAAACAATTGAGTTTGCAACCAAATTAGAATGTTGTGGCTATTGCGCGAGATTACAAGATGAAATTGGGGAAAAATTAGTTGAGGATAAGATGACAGAACTATGTGAACTTGAAGAAGAAGTTGATGCATTAATTGCTGTATGCCCAGCTTGCACCACTCAATATGATAGAAAGGAAAAAATAATTTCTCGTAAATCGGGAAAGGATCTAGATATTCCTGTCTTATATTTAGCTGAAATCATGGCATATGCATTAGGAGTAGATCTTCAAGATCTCAGTCTGAAGAACAGAAGTGTTAAGCCATATAAGTTAATTAATAAATTAACAACCTAAGAAGTATGATTTTTTTCAAGCACATATATTATAAATAATAATAAAAAAAAGGAAAAAAAAGAAGTTTTGTAATATGATAATTACACAATTAAAAGATTTAAACCAAATATACGATCTGATAAAACCATATAACAAGATTTTGATTACTGGTTGCGACGGATGTTGTCAACCTCCTCGATCGCTTAACGAAGCAAAGGTTCTTGGACAACTTTTAGAATTGAAATCGAGAACAGAAAATAAAGATTTAAAATGGAAAGCAATTACAGTGCTACGGCAATGTGATGATAGGATAGCGGCTACGACATGCCGTCCTTACATAGAAGAATTCGATGCAATTTTAACCTTAGCATGCGGACTTGGAGTAGTAATGATGAATAAGGTCCTCCCCGAAATTCTAACCTTTCCAGCTCAAAATAGCATGTTTGGAGGCGTTCAAAACACAGGTGAGAATAATTTTATTGAATATTGTGAAACATGTGGTGATTGTATTATCGGAGAAACTGGTGGTGTATGTCCACGTGCAGGTTGTGCTAAACATCTGAGTAATGGACCTTGTGGAGGTATGGTTGAAGGAATGTGTGAAGTTGGAGGTTATACTATTCCTTGTGCATGGGTACGTATTTGGGCTCGATTAAAAGAATTTAACAGGCTTGATCTCTTTAAGAAGTATAGAGGTCCAAGAGATTTTCGAACATCTACTAGTCATGGATATATGACAATCTATAAAGATTATACAAATATTAAAGAAGAAAAGGAGGGGAAAGAATAAATGACAAAAAGACCGGCATTTAGCAATTTAATGAAAGCTGTCAGTGATGGTCATTTCGTGTTTACAGGAGAACTCGAGCCAAAGAAAATCTTAAATCTAGATGAGATTATAAATTCTGCTAAAGCAATGAAAAAAACAGGTAGAATAGTAGCCGCCAATGTAACAGACGGTCCCCAAGGTGATGCCTATATGTCATCAATGGTACCAAGTTATATGGTTCAAGAAAAAGCAAATATTGAAGCTGTGTGGCAAGTAACTATAAGAGACAGAAATCGTGTTGCTCTCTTTGGTGATGTTATCGCAGGTGCAGTTCTTGGGTTAAAAAATATTCTTACGCTTACAGGAGATCATACAGCCTTAGGAGATCATAAAAAAGGTCGTCCAGTATATGATATAGATAGTACTCAGTTTGCTGAAATGCTTTCTATGATGATAGATGATGGGACTGATTACGAAGGTAATGAAATTCAAGGTGGAAAAATAGAGATGAATTTTGGATGCGTTGCAAACCCTAACAGTGACCCTCGTGAGCCAGAAATCCTTAAGGTAGGCCGTAAGGTGGAACAAGGTATCGACTTTATCCAGACGCAAACTGCTTTTGATATTGATCAAGCAAAAGAATTTTTAAAAGAATTAGAACAGTTCAACATACCTGTTCTATTGGGCCTCTTTCCTCTTAAATCTCATGGGATTGCTTGGTATTTCGATAATTTCATTCCAGGGGTCTCGGTTCCAAAGGATCTCCTTAAATCTCTAAAAACTGCGGAAAAGGAGAATAAAGGAAACAAGCCCGGAAAATATGCAGCTATAGATAAAATCAATCTGGAATTCTTTAAACCATTTATCGAGGAAATTAAAAAAACCACCAAAGCTGCGGGTATACATTGTATGGCAGTGGAATACGAGAGACTTTTCGCACCCTTACTAGGGGGTTTCCCGGAATATGTGAAATAAATAATAGCTATTAATATTTTTTTTATTAAATTTTATATTTTAAATAACCGAAAATGAGGAAAAAAATGAAAAATCTTGACGAGAAAAATAAAAAAATAATTGAAATGTTATTTGAAAATTCAAGAAGACCATATCATGAAATTGCAGCTGAGGTCGGATTATCTGAATCAACTGTCAGAAAAAGAGTTATTAAGCTTCAAGAAGGTGGAATTATTGAAAAATTCACTATCAAGATTTGTCGTGAAGATGAGAGATGTATTTATGCTTTCCTTACACTCATACCTAAAAATGAATCGGAAATTAAAGATTTGTTAAGAGAAACTGTAATTCTTCCACAATGTGAGGAAGTATTTAAATTGGATGGTAGATGTGGAATTTTAATAAAAGTTAATGTACCTGATACTAATGAATTAGATGCAATATTGGAAATGTTTCGTTCTCGAACTGATATTGAAAGTGTTGAAAGGGTATGCGTCGTCTTAAAGCCTATTAAAACAGTTTCTCAAAATTCAACTAGTAATTTATGAATAATAATAGATTAATTCCAATAATAGATTTAATAGTTAGCTTTCTTGATGTATCCAAAGAAAATAACCATACCTATTATTATATCAATAACTTCCGTTATCACGATAAATAATGCATTTTCTCCGATTATATTTTGGAATAAAACTCTTAATATATTAGATATTAGGTACCCTGTAAATCCTATTGCAATGATTAGTGGATGTATTTGAGATAATCTTTTGTTGCGATATGAGAAGTAGAACATCCAAGTGGTAACTAATAATGACAAAACAACAAAAATTGCGATATTTATCCCCGCAATAGTTGTATTAGGAGTAACAATTATTAATATCGCTTCTACTACTGCGATTATGGTTAAAATCTTTAGTGAAAAAGCGTTTCTTTCTCGAGGGTCATTGTACTTCTTGATCTTTCCATTTGCTTGAAGAAAGATAATTATCATCATTATACTTAAGAACACCATAGGAGCTAATGTAGCGATTACTACAAATTGCCGAATTTTTAGATATAATAGAAACATATCATGAGCTACGACTGGATACATGAAATTCGAAAGCATTTCTAATAATTTACCAAAAACCAAAAGAATAAAGAACATCCCGAAAAGAAAAGGAAGGTCTGATGTGTACATTTTTTCTTGCATAAACCATCGTTTAAATAAATAAATAGCCATACCTGCTAGAATGGATATTCTAATAATATACGCAAGGAGTACTATGGATGCACCCTCAACAGTATCTAATGTCTCAATAACAATATTTAGGTTAATTAAATATAGTATTACAATACAAATGAACCCAATACTAACCCCTAAAACTAATGCTAAGAGATAATTTCGCCTTGTTTGCATTCTAATCCTCTCATCTTTTTACTTTAAAACTCTTTTATTTTTAATCTTAGAATTTTCTAAAATTAAATCATAATTTATTTTTTTAAAATCAACTAATTCTGATGATATTAATTTGAAGAGAAAATATAAAATGTAAATATAATGGATTAATAGGAAAATTAAGAGTTTTCTAGACAACTATTCTAAATAACCTAGAGTTCCAAATGTTTACTACGAGCTTTTTGGACTTTATCCCTTCTTTTTGGTATAACACTATTTTTCTTATCCTCTCTTTTTCAAAATTGGTAGAAAATTATATCGTAAAGCGATCTTTAATACTCATACGCCTAATATTAAAGCGTTTAGGTCGAAACTTTTTGTATGGTTCGAAGTTCGCTTGAAGTTCACAAAGTAAAACTAAATATGATATACTATCATTATTTTGAATAAGAAAAAACTCTTAAAAAAGGTGAATAACAACGGGTTTAGAATCAATAGACAAAAGAAATCATGATATAACTGATATAATTATACCGTTTTCTGAGATTTCCAGCCAAAAGAATGATGAGTATATCTACCTTGGAGGAGAAAAGATACCTTTTAAAGAAAGACATCCAATATTTCAAACTCTCATGCTATATGAGTTTGAGGATTGTAATTCTGAAGCAGAATTATCATAGTTTGCCATCTTTATCTAAATTACTAAGTATTATTCAACATAATACTTGATTAAAATATTTATAAATTAAGATTATTTTTTTCTAAAAACCACGAATCAATTAGGAAAGTTTGTTTTGTGTTTATTTCTGGGTTATATTGAGATTTTATTGTAGACTTAGGAATCCATACATCATTTCCATTATTTATTGCTACTCGTAAAGCTTTTTCCGTTTCACCTAAAATTCTTCCCTCCAACCTTTTTATTTTCTCTCCTAAGTTCATTTCTTCACGAATAGTTAACCCGTCATCTGTCATTTTATTTTGTTCTACGATCATATCATTATTTTTTGGACTATTAATAGCAAATGATTTACTCTTGTCTGGAACAGTTGAAAATTCAATTTTTTCTTCCAAGATATGAGTTAATAATAGTTTCAAAATCTCTATTTGAGTAAAATTTAACATTTTAGGATAATCCCCTACATTAAACCATACTTTATTATCTCCATCCCAGCTAAGAGAAATAGGGGTTTTCTCATCTTTAAAACTGTGCACAGTGGACCATGACTTACTTTTTTTCTTCAGGACTTCAAGAATCATTACTATTTCTTCCAAGCCACATTTAATTGTTTTTCCCCCTCCATTTGATAATTTTTCCCAAGTACCATTATTCTTCTTTTTAATAAATTTCATAAAGATAAATGATTCACTCTTTGAAGAACTCTGAATGAACATTCCAGTACTTTGACCAAAAAAACTTTGACTATGGGAATCTACCATTTTTTTCACCATTGATTTTAAATTTATAATAATAATTCTTTCGAAATATTTAAAGAAAAAGAGAAAACTGATTTTATGAAAAAGCTTATAAAAGTAATTTACAAATTTCTCATTGTCTCTTCCTTTATATCGTTGATTTACTTCATGCTCCATAAATTCAGTTTTATTAGAAAGGGGAATATAAAAATCTCATATGTTAATACATTCTAAATCATGAAATCTAAATTTTTGCGTTATTTAATACCAAAAATAGAGTCTAAATCAGAATCATTTGCTCATAAAGTGATAAAATATTTGTTTTACAATAAAATTTTAGAGAATAACCCAAACATAATTGAAGCCTCTTTAGAAAAATATTTCGAAACTCGACGAGCAGATGTATATTTTAAATTTAATACAGGACAAGAAATAGTAGTAGAGATCCAAAATTCTCCAATAACTTCAAGGGAGATTACCACCCGCACAAAGGATTATAATAATAGAGGAATATACGTTTTATGGGTTTTTTATGGGGATGGTAAATGTGTAGGGTCACCGAAAAGTCCTCATCATCTTAAAAATATGAAAATCTCACTTGCTGAAATGTGATTACATCAGCTTTACAGAGGGAGAGTATATTATGTAAATATCCAGTACCAAGAAGAAAAGTTCAAAACAACACAACCATATGCTTTACATTTTTCTTTTTCTGATACCTTCTCACCAATCTTATTTAGGAAAAGATTTGACTCCTTTTTTATTCGAAATGTAAACTTTACTTTTATACCGAATTGGAATTTGCTTTGTACAACCCATGGTAACTATAAAATCGCTAGATTCTATGATCGAAATGCCAAAAGTACTCTCGTGCAACTATTAAGAGGATTTGCTATGCGAAATAAAATATTTCGCGATAATACATTTTATAAGTTAAGAAATACAAAAAAGTTCTTTAAATTGACCTGTAATATGTTTGAAGATGAATATGGTAAAAATTTTATTATTGACGCATTATTACGACTGATAACTAATAAAAACTATATTCTGAATAAAAAATTCCTGGAAAAATATAAGAAAAAACTCTATAAAAAATGTAAAACCAAAATTAATAAATATCCCCTTTAGAGAGCATTAGTTGCATTCTTAAAAGAGTGTTAAGGTAAAATAACTTATTTGCTTATGTTTGAATATCTTACACTATTATCACTATTTATGTTTAAAATTGAAATTTAATCAGAAATTAATAAATTTATATAAAATATTATTAGGTTTATAATCAGAATTTTATAAAAGTGGTTATTAAAATAATGACAACAATGCAAAAATCATTTCCAGATGCTATTATATTGGATGTAGATCTTACAAATAAAAATATATCCAAAAGAAAGCTTTCAGGGGATCTTTATAAATTATATCCCGGAGGATCTGCTTTAGGAGTATATTTAATGTTACAAGAGCTGAAACCAAATATTGACCCCTTTTCTCCCGATAATCTACTTATATTTTCTGTATCCCCCTTAACAGGTCTTCCTATTAGTGGGACGAGTCGTTTAACGATTACAACAAAAAGCCCATTAACTGGTGGTTGTGGAGATAGTCAAGCGGGCGGAAATTTCCCTGCTTATTTAAAATCTAATGGCTATGATGCGATAGTTATTCGCGGAAAATCAGAAAAGCCATCTTATCTTTACATTGATGGAGAAAAAGCTGAAATCAAGGATGCTAAGAAAATTTGGGGAAAAGTAACCGGTGAATCTGAAGAGATTATAAAAAAGGAAATTGGTAATAATAAAATTGAAATCGCTCAAATAGGTCCAGCTGGTGAAAATTTAGTTAGGTATGCCTGTGTTATAAACATGAAGACAAGAGCAAATGGTAGAAATGGTACAGGAGCAGTAATGGGTTCTAAAAATTTGAAAGCTGTAGTAGTTCAAAGGCAAAAAACGATAACTCCATATGATAAAGAAGGATTTAGTACATTAATCAATTCTCCTGAAATGAAAGCTAGAATCCCAGGATTTTCTAAGGGTTTTGGTGAATATGGCACAAGTGGTACCATAATTCCTATGAATAGTAGTGGTTTTCTTCCAACTAAGAATTATTCAGAGGGAATTTTGGAAGGTGCGGCTACAATTGATGGAAGAGCAATGGATGAAACAGGAATCCTAAAAGGAAGAGAAACTTGTTATGCTTGCGCTGTAAGGTGCAAGAGAGTAGTTGATATTCCTGGTAAAGTAGATCCCCAATACGGTGGTCCTGAATATGAAACACTTGCCACGTTCGGTTCCTATTGTGGAGTAACTGATTTGGAAACTATTTGCGTATGTAACCAACTTTGTAATATGCATGGTCTTGATACAATCTCGACTGGGGCAACTATCGCTTTTGCAATGGAATGTTATGAAAAGGGAATTTTAAATCAAGAAAATACTGATGGTTTAGAGATAAAGTTCGGAAATCACGAGGTTCTTCCAATTTTAGTAGAGAAAATAGCTAAAAGAGAAGGAATAGGAAATCTTTTGGCAGAAGGTAGTAAATTATACGCAGATCAATTAGGTGAAGAAGCAAAATCCCTCTTTATGGGTGTAAAAGGACAAGAATTTCCCGCTCATATGCCTCAACAAAAACCAGGACTTGGTATAATTTATGCTGTAAATCCTTATGGAGCAGATCATCAAACAACTGAACATGACACAATGATTGCAATTCCAGGTTCTCCATTTAAAAGTCGTACAGATCTTGTAGGAGATTACGATCATTATGAAGTTCCAACTATTTTAGATGAGAATAAAATTCGTTATGTTTTTGATGGTCAGTGTTTCTATTCTATGCAAAATTCCCTGTGTCTTTGTACATTTGCTTGGGGTTTTGCTTGGCAACTTTATGGACCTAATCATATTGTTGATTTATGTAAATACGGATTAGGATGGGAAACTAACATTAAAGAACTTCTCGAAATCGGGGAACGCTGCTTTAATATGATGAAACACTTTAATGCACGAGAAGGATTTACTAAAGAAGATGATAAATTACCAGAACGCGTCTTCCAACCTATTCCTGAAGGGCCTGGTAAAGGCGTTGGCATAAATAAAGAAGAATTTTACAAAGCTCAAGAAATGTATTATAAAATGGCAGGTTGGGACGAAAAAACAGGAAATCCAACTGAAGAAACATTAAAAAGATTGAAATTAGATTGGTTACTTAACTAAGCTAATAAATTTTTATATTTTTTTTTTTCATGCTTTTAAATATATTAATTTAATTAAAAGAACATTAATTTTTGAAATTTCTTATGGACACTATTCGAATGGAAGAAATGAATTGGGTAGATATTGGGAACGCAATTAAGAGTGGATTTACTACAGTTGTTATTGGAATTGGGTCTACAGAACAACATGGTCCACATCTTCCTACCCATACAGATACGATTATTGGCGATATATTAGCTAATAAAATTGCATTAAAGCTAGGAAATGCTTTACAAGCTCAGACTATTAGAGTTGGGTGTTCAGACCATCATTTATCTTTTCCAGGAACAATATCTTTGGAGAAAGATACATTAAAGGCAATTATTATTGATTATATTAGAAGTTTATCAAAACATGGGTTCCAAAAAATCATCTTTATACCTTCTCACGGTGGAAACATTGCGGCAATAAAAGAAGCTGTAGAAGAATTACAATCTGACTACCAAGATATCAACATTATTGGATATACTGATATATTAAAATTTATAATGTATGAATGGCAAATTGCGAATGAATTTGGGATAACTAATGAAGAAGCTGGCGCCCATGCAGGTGAAGTTGAGACTTCCCAAGTATTAGCTATAGCAGAAAATCAGGTAAGAAAAGAACGTTTTAAACCAGGATACGTGGGGCCACTTGGTCCAGAAACAGAAAAATTGCTTTATGAAAAGGGTATCTCTGCTTTATCTGAAATTGGTGTTGTAGGAGATCCAACTCATGCAGATGTGGAGAAAGGCAAGATTTATATCGAGAAGTTAACAGAAAACCTCACAAAAGACATAAAAAAACTATTAAGTAGTAAAAAATAACTCAAAGCATAACTGAAATTAATTTCTTTCTAAAGTACTTCTTTAATACTAATCGTAAAATATCTTCAAAACACTCTAAAACTCCTTCTCCGTTAATCGCACTAGTATATCTCGAATCGATGTTTTTATATTTAAAAAAGTCAATTTCTTTCAAAAAGTCTTCAGATTCAAATTTGAATTCTAATCCTAAATCCTGCTTATTGAATGCTATGAGGATTGGAATATCTTCCATAGATTCATTAAAATATGAGAAAAGTTCTTTCCAAGATGTTAAATTCCTTTCATATACCTCTTTTTGTGAATCTATTACAAAAATTATTCCGTCTACTGCGCGTAATGTTGTTAATCTGGTTATTAAATAGAAATCTTGACCTGTTGTAGTATAAATATGAATTTTAAGGTGCCAATCCTGATTTTGAAAAGTAACTGTACCATAGTCAAAAAATAATGTCCTATCTACCGTACTTTCAATGCTACATATTTGTTCATCCTTACCAAAAAGAGAAAATAATGCCTTAATAGAAGTAGTCTTACCCGAAAGAGCAGGTCCAAAATAAACGATTTTTATACTTATTGTTTTGTCGACATGATCAATAATCATATCTTTAAGTCTGAAATTATCTTTTTAAAAACCAATTTTTTGGGATTTTTTTTGCAATTAGTAAATTCCATGAATTTAGTCTTTCCACAAATTATCTATCTTTTCACCGAGTTCATCCCATTTCCAGATAATATTTAATCCAAAATATACTCTAATAACATCGGTTAAAAAATAGAGATATTGCTTTCTGATTTTTTTAACTAACAGAGACTCTTCTAAATGTTTAATAAGGGTTCTTGGAGATAAGGGTTTTTTATTATCAATCCTCTCGTAAAAATTAAATAAATGTCTTGTTAAGATGTAAATTCCCTCAAGCTTCTCTTTTAAATCAAGAACGCATGAATTATTATCACTATTATTATAAAAAGTTCTAACTAATTCTGTTTCATATTTTAGTTGACCCGAATTTATCAGTTTCCTTGTTTTATTAACTAAATCTTTTTCATACATTATAATAGATTCTTCGTATAATTGTCGATTTCTCTTGTATTGCGATTTAGATTTAATTAGAATATCACCTGTGAAAGATTTTTGAAAGATGTAATCAATAGAATTATTTAATTCAAGAATTAAATAGTAAAATTCCTTTTTAATGGGAATGAATATTTTCTTCCTAAATAAATAAGCATGAACAATATAGATTAAGATTTCTGGCTTTATATTCATTTTCAACTTAAAAATTGTCTCATTTCTAGGTTTTCCTGCAAATGGTAAAGCTAAAATGTCAAAGTATTTGTCATATATTTTTAAAAGAGTGTTTCTAAACTTGTTATAGCCCAAATCTCCTAATTTCTTTCGAGATTTACGCTTTTCAAAAAGAATTTTAGGGAACTCTTTAAGACTCTTTAATTCATGAGAAAATTCTTTAATTATCTGAGATTTAAGTTTTAATGACTTAAAGTTTTCTGTGGATGGCTCATTTACCAAAAATGTTATCATAAATTCTTCGAATCCACTTCTCGCAAATTTAGAGGGTATGTAAAACTTATAGTTTAATGTCTGAAAGTCTTCAAAAGCGATAGGAAAAGGCTTTTCTCCTCCCCCATAACTCAATAGTATGTCTAATAATACACTATCGAAAGGATTAAATTCGTGTTTACTAAAAAATAATTTTGGACCTTCAACTTGGTCGAAGTAAAAAATGTATAATCTTCTGCTTTCTTTATTTTCCTTCATTATGAACTCACTTATATAAAAATTTATAATCTATGTTTTAAAAGCTCTAGATTTCAAAATTCTGCAAATAAATAAATACTATAACCAAAAAAAGATTAGTTTTATTTAGTTTCAAATTCAATTTGAATAGAAGGTGTATCATTTTGACAATAAAAACTAATATTACCGAAATGTTTGGAATTAAAAATCCAATCGCAAGCGCCGCGATGGGCCCTTTCAGAACAACCGAATTGGCTATAGCAGTCTCAGAAGCGGGTGGACTTGGCATGATCTCTCATGCAAACCAATCTATGGATGGTAGGGAAGTAGATGCTATAGTTGCCATGAAAAAAAATCTTGATTATGTAGTTGAGCATACTGATGGAATTTTTGGTTTCAACATAAGAACTTCGAGACTTACGGTAGATTGCGATAAATTGATTGAAGAAACCTCAAAGCATATAATGGGAAACCCTAAATTGAGAGAACAATGCCTATATGCGCTCACCAGTGCGGGTTCAGCGAAAAGAATGCCCCTACACAAAGATTTTCAGAAATTAAGAGAAAAAACTCAGATTAAACACTTCCATGTTGCCCCTGCACTATGGTTAGCAGATAAATGTGTGGCAGCAGGATGCGACGGGCTTGTTGTAACAGGTTTTGAAGGTGGAGGCCACCAATCATATGAGAAAGTTGGCTCTATGGTCTTATTGCAACAGGTACAACAAAAACATCCGGATATTCCAAAAATTGCTTGCGGGGGATTTGCAACAGGAGAAGGTTTGGCGGCAGCATTGACTCTCGGTGCAGGAGGTGTTGCTATGGGATCGAGATTTATTGCGTCTAAAGATAGTGAATTTCATGAAAACTACAAGAATATAGTACCACCGGCTAAAGCTCAAGATACGTTGGTCGCAACTGGATCTCTAGGAACCATAAGACTCTGGAGGAACAAATATGCCCTGTCAAAAGGGTTAGTAAGAAGTAAAGAAGAAAAAATGGTTGAAGAAAAAGCATTGGGTGATCACCGTACTGCTATTTCAAAGGAAGATCTTGCCGAAGAATTAAGAAAAGATGCATATGCTGCTTTTGCAGCTTACCAAGGCGATATGGAGGACGGTGCGGTCTTAATAGGGCAAAGCATAGGAATAATAAACCAGATCGATAGTGTTTCAGATATCATGGAAACAATTATAAAAGATGCCGAAAAAGCATTAAAAAATGCAAACAATTTTGTGCAATAATTGCTCTTTTTCTTATCAATTTAATTACTATTTTTTTATATTTTTTCTATTTTTTTGGCTTATTCCTGAGCATCCTCGTCCGATTCCTCGGTTGTCTTAAACATCTCCTCAGGATTAACAATTAACACCGCATCGAGTTATTTAAAGGCTTTCATAATAAGATTGCTATATTAAATCGCTATAAAATTAAAGAGGATTAAAAGTTATTCTTTTATTAAAAAATTATTTTACGCTGAATTTAATGAGATTTATTTTAAGTTCTATTTCTAAATGTTTTAATAGATTAAGTATTAAAAAAAAATCAAATTTTAATTTTAAACGAACACCATTCTAACTTTATTAAATAAATTAAAACTATATTATATTCAGTATTAAATTAGCATAATATTTCGATCTCTATCTTGATTCAATCACCATAATTAAGAATTTAATTTAAAATTAAAATAGGTTGATATAAATGGGCAAAATTTTAGACCTTGCTGAAGATCTATGGGTTGGAAGAAAAGATACATTTTCTCATCATCCATTTGGAGTACCTCGTGGTCTTGAACTCATAAATGAACATAATTCGCAGCGAACATGGTTTTATAGAGGTTTTTCAAATTCAGTAATAAGAGAAACCAACGAGGGATTGATAATTGTTGACCCTGGAGCAGATTTTGATGTTGATAAGAAATTTAAAGCTGTCCGAGAAGTAACTGCTCAAAAAGTCAACACAGTAATATTTACACATGGTCATGTTGATCATATTGGAATCAAACCTTACCTGGAGGAATGTGAAGATAACAATTGGCCGATTCCTCGGATTATTGCTCACGAAGCGATTGTTAATCGTTTCGATAGATATAAATTAACAAACTCTTGGAATGCTTATATTAATTTAAGGCAATTTAGAGGAGATAAAGGTGAACCTGCTTTTACTAAAGATTTTTGTTATCCAAATTTAACTTATCGAGATGAATTAGCAATTCAAATTGGTGGTGTGCGAGTTCAGCTAAAGCATTCGCGAGGGGAAACTGATGATCATACATGGGTTTATTTCTCTGATACAAATATCTTATGCACAGGCGATCTATTTATTTGGGGAATTCCAAATGTAGGAAATCCTCAAAAAGTCCAACGCTATGCTCATGAGTGGGCGTTGGCATTACTTGAAATGAAAGAATATAACCCTCAAATTTTATGTCCAGGGCATGGAGTCCCTATAATTAGTCAAGAACGAGTTAATGAAGCATTATATAATACCGCTCTCTTACTAGAATCACTTCATGCGCAAACGATTTCTTTAATGAATAAGGGAGCATCTTTAGATACTATTATTCATACTGTGAAAGCTCCAATTGAATTATTCAAAAAGCCATACCTTAAACCCGTTTATGATGAACCTGAATTCATTGTAAGAAATATTTGGCGATTGTACGGAGGTTGGTATGATCGAACTCCTTCTAATCTAAAGCCTGCTCCTGAAATCGTTCAAGCAAATGAAATTGCAAATCTTGCTGGAGGCGCAGTAAAATTAGCTGAAAGAGCATTAGAACTTATGAATGTGGGTGAATCAAGAATGGCATGTCACCTCGCTGAATGGGCTTGGTTGAATTTACCTAATAACAAATATGTCAGTGAAATTGCTTCGAAAGTTTTTACTGCCCGAGCTAAAAAGGAAAGATCAACGATGGCAATTGGAATTTATTTATCAGCAGCTAGAAAAATGGGTGGTGACCCCGATAAAGAAATGCCAGGAAGAACTATTATGCAAGCTCAAGATTTGAAAAATCAATCGGAATAAGTTTAAAAAGACCGAAAAATTTAGAAAAGCTTATCCTTGTTAAAATTTTTATACTTACAATGTAATTCCAGAAGGTATCACTTTTTTGAAGGTGTTTCCTGTCATATATCTATAAAAAGAGTATGAAAAATGAACAACTATACTAAATATTCAATTATTAATTAAATAATTTTAATTATAAGGAAGAACATATAACTGAGGAGATGAAGCTTAATAAAGCCTCATCAAATTGAGTGTAATCATTATATATAAATAAATATTTATATATTCTCAAAAGATAAATCATTATTAATTAAATTTGGTTTTAAGTATGAAAGTTCATAATAAAAGATGATATATTTTGGTTAATATAAAAGAAAATTTATGGATATTTGTGATATTAGCAGGTATTTTAGGGATTGTTTCAATCTTCACACCAACAATCTATATTAGTAGTGAGGATGCCTTCATTTGGGTATGGAATTTATATGTTTCCAGTGATATTGTCGATTTTGTTCAGACGGAGGAAGCACTATTTGACTTAGGAGTTGCTGCTACACTATTCATAGCAATTGGCACATTGGTAACTCTCTTCTCAGGGATAGTCTCGAAGGTTAAAGATAAACATTTAAACTTATTTGCTATAATTGGAGGAGTATTATTATTAATTGGACCTATAATTTATTTGGGGGGTATTACAGCTGAAGAAGAAAACCTTTGGGAGTATTTTACTGTTAATGTTGGTAGCATTTTACCATTTTTCGCAGGAGGTATAGCTATTCTAGGAGGAGTTATGGGCATATTAAAGAGAAAATCATAAAATTAAGATAATTATTATAGTTTTTTTTTAATCTTATTTCTACACTCATTATTTGGTTACCATTTTTGCTGGAATAGACACACATTATGGGGGCTCTGGGTTTAGAGAAGCGGATTTTCTACTCCAGAATGCACCAAATAAGACAAATCATAGATTTTGGGCAGATGTTGATGGATACTGGACTGGTTTCTCTCAAGAGGATACATGGACTCACTCTGATCGTCCTACTAATGGCCCTGTTACTGGACCTGCTGCTTATTTTAACACACTTGAGCATAACTTAAACACGGCAATTTATTATTGCGCAAAAGCATTAAATTATGTTATTACTTATGGAGGATATACTGACTGTGTTTGCTCGGGTGAAAATCCACCAGGATGGCAGCAACCTAATCCTGGGGAAAAAGAGGGAGTAAAGGAGGGTGTGAAAATTGCCCTCGATGAGACTCAAGCTTTAATCTACTTTAGCTTCGCAGGACTAGCTGCTTCGATGTTGACGTTGACTATGCAGAAGCTTTTGGTTAAGCTTATAGAAAAAGGAATCTCTCTCTCAGTCTAAAAAATTTTTTATTATTTTCTTTTTTTTTTTTCAGTTTTAAACAAATTAAATATTTATTTTAATCCCTTTTTCTTTCAATTTATCTAAGATGATATAATAATCTGGATTAACTGGATTTTTAAATAAATTTACTTCTTTTAAATTAGGTAAATGCTCAAGATCTTTTATTATTTTGATCTGATTTAGTTCTAAACCTAAAGTCTCCAACCTTTTTAGAGATCCAAGACCTTTAATCTTTGATATTCTATTACTTCCAAGCAACAATTCCTTCAAACTCATCAAGTTTTCAAGACCTTTTATCTCAGAAAGTTTATTCCCTCTAAGATCTAATAATTCCAGCTTTTTCAAGTTTTCCAAACCCCCAATCTCTGAGATTTCGTTTTGAATGAATCTGAGCTCTTTCAGATTGGTTAGAGTATCTAATCCTTTGATTTTTGTAATATAATTGCCTATACCCCATTGAAATGAATTTCCGAATCGTAATATTTCCAGATTCCTAAGGGCTTCAAGTCCTTTTATCTCAGATAATTGATTTCCACTAAGATCTAAGATTTTTAAATTCGTCAAGTTATCAAGATTCTCAATTTCACTGAGATGTTCACTACTATTAATTGTCAATGACTATAGATGTTGTAGATTATCGAGACCTCCTATTTTTCTTAAATAAGGTCCAGTATACTGTAAGTGTTTCAAATTAATGAGATTTTTGAGCCCTTTGACTTCACTAAAGCTTTTAACTTCATTTGGAAGATCCAGACTATCCTCTACAACAGGTATTTTTTTTCCATTGAAAATGACATACTCTTTAGAATTTTTGCCAGACATCTCTAAGATATCTATATTCAATACGCTTATTTAAATCTACGCACTGTAACGACTTTCAGATTTGTGCCAATTAAAAATTCGATTGAGATAAAATAAGAGTGAAAAAAAATTATACTACTGCCTTTATTTTTTTGGCTAACTCCTGAGCATCCTCGTCTGATTCCTCGAGAATTTTGAATAATTCTTCAAGGTTGACAATTAAGGCGGCATCAATTAGCTTTTGTAAGCCAATCACGGTTTCTATGCGCTCGTTCTTTTGTAAATGGAAAATAACATTCCCTAACTGGTTTTTGAGTGCCCCCCTCTCGGATTCTAATGCTAAATTCAATAACGCGGGACAGACTTCCTCCAGGGTCTCTTTACTGACGGCCCTTGCAAAATCGTAAATTTGGGATCTTTGAGTATCTGTTATCCCTACGGTCTTTTCTACTATTTTTTGGATTGGTTCCATTTTCAGTTATCACATCCATTTTTTTTGATGTTTTTTGTTATTTTTTTATTCTTTTTTGACCGATCATAATAATTCAATGTTCATATATAAATGTTTTCTGTCAAAAAAGGTAATCATTTTTCCGGAATCTGTCAAAAAATAACTTTTGGTCTTTTTTTGTTGTCATTCTTGACTGAAAAATGATAGCCCATTTTTATGGGAATCACCCTTTCATTGAATAATTTTTACTTTTTTATCGACTGCATTATTAATAAATTGATAACGATTAAGGCACGAAAACGCACCTACTTTAATATGATAGTAACTTTTCCGTCATGCGATTACTGAAAAAATGATCAATAAAGATAACTTTTTTTTGACAATTTTCGAAATCAGTAATAATACGGTTATTAATTATGAAAACCGTACATTTTGATCAAGATAAACAGTCAATCGCATTTTTATTTCCCAAACGAAAAACTTTTCAATATGATCATTATGGATTATATCGATCACACTTTTTGTAGATCACGCAACATAATTTAGAAAAATGATCGGTATTTAAATATGATTGATCATATATTTTAATTAGAACACAAAAAAAAATGAGGGAATAAGATGGGTCAAGAAGAGAATGAAGAAAAATTGGAAGAAACAATGGAAAATTATCGCAATATTCGAGAGTGCCTGACTGGATTGTATGAAATTATTAATATAAATTTCAATGAGAAAGATATCTATCATCAAGCGGCTATGGATAATTTACTCAATCTAAATAATAATATCCTGGAGCTGTTAAGAAATTCACATACTCCTCGCGAGATTAGAATTAAGTTGCGAGAGATAGAGTTTGATGAGAAGCAAGCTGAGGAAGTTTTTCCTTTATAATCTAATTTTTATTATTTAGTGTTTATTGCTAATTGTTTATTATTTATTGTGTTTTTTATGCTTTTTTTTGCTTTTAGGATATAGTGTTTTTTGAAACGGTTTGGTTAAAATTTTTCTATCATTATTATGCCAAAGACTGGATTTATATTGGATCTATCCGTTTTATGAGCAGTATTTTATCAAAATCTGTATCATGAGAATAAATCTCTTGAATTTTATTTTCCAGTAAACTTGCCGCAATTAAAGAATCCCTCCCTCCAGTTCTGTATTTTTCAGCTATCTCAAATGCAAGTAATATTGAAGAAGTAGAAATATCTAGTACATTGATATTTTTCGAGTCAATAATTGCGATTAACCGCTTCTTAACCTCAACCTCTTTATATTTAAATGCTTTAACTAAAGCATGAAAACATTCCATGAATACAATTGAAGGGATGCTCACGAGTTCTTTTCCATTAACAATTTTTATTAAAAGTTCTTTACAAGGTAAGTGTTCAGGAAGATCTTTATTTAATGCATACACAAGAATGTTCGAATCAATCCCCCTCATGATTTCCACATACTCTTGCTTGCCTTTATTACATCTACGTTTTTTAAACCGTCTGATAATGGAGTCTTTAAAATTTCAAGAATCTTATCCTTATTATCCATCTTCTTTCTAAGATCGTGACAGAAAATAATGTAGTCTCCAATTTTCATGTTGAGATGATCTGCTTCTCTTTTGATCTCCCACCACTTCTCTTTTAACTCATCATCAATCACAATATTAGTTCGCATATATGTAAGTATGTATTACATACTTAAAAGTTTTATCTAGTTTTGATTAGGATGGCTTTTTGAAAAGCGTTTGGATGAAGAAGGTTATTTATTGTATTATTTATGCCTATTTTTGCTTTTAGGATATAATGTTTTTTGAAACGATTTGGTTAATATTTTTAAAAAAAAAATTAACAGAATAATTCATTTAAAAAGAATAAGTTTTCAGTTTTAATGTTGGGAAGATTTTTCCTATACGTTTTTCAGTAGTATGGAATGTAAGTTTTTTATTTAAAGCATAGGCTATGGCGAAACAATCATTATATGACAGAATTTTAGCGTGTTGACATTTTAATAGGCCTGCTTTAATTATAAGAGATTGATTCAAATTTACTAATTTAATCGGATATGTATTAAGGAATGTCGCTAATATCGTTTCTGCTGCTACCTTTCCACTTAATTTGCATATATGATAAAACGATTCAGCCATGAGGGGGGATAGAACGTGTGCCTCGATTTTTTCCTCCTTAATATTTTTAAAAAGTTGTAAAATTGGCTGAGGTGTGTCTTTTGAATATAGGAGTGTGATCATTCCTGTATCTAAACAAAAGATTTTTCCCATTATGCTTCCCTATTTAATTCTTCTATTTTACTCTTTTTCATTTGGTTTAACATTTCTTTTGTATTGTAAGATTTTCTCTTCAATTCATCAATATCCTTTAATGGAATTATCTTCAACGTGCCTTCGTCTTCAATAATCAGAACTTTATCACCATCCTTTAAGCCATAAATCTTTCTAAATGCTGCGGGTATTGTTATCATTCCTTGATTTGTAATTGTGACCTTCTTTTCTTCGATAATTTTTTTAACATCCATTTTTATCACTAAGTAATTTACAAGAATACTAAGTATATATAATTTTCACTAAGGATACTATTCTTTAAAATTTTATAAAACTATAAGCTTTTTTTATCAAAAATGGATCTAATTGTTGCCCCTTGGGAGGTATTTAAGATTCTCGAGAGTCAAGACTTTAGCGACCAATAACAAAGTAATTATGATCCCCTTGAATCACTGATTACAAAAATATTTATGGGCTAGAGCTAACTTTTACTTCGATTCTAAAAGTAAACATCTCCATAAACAATTTAATGTGTCTTAGATTTATAATTTAATAAGTAACATTGAATTTGGTTAGTAAAAATGTCATATGAAGAAATCTCGAAAGTTCATAAGGAACTTGGTAAATTAATAGAAGATAGTTTTGAAGTAAGAAGAAAGATAGCCAGAGAGTTTGCGACTCAAAAAGGCATACCGCTTAGGGATTTAGCATCAGGAAATGTAGATGGAAAAACAATGATAGAATTTAATCGCCATATTTCAAATAATTTAGGAGGAGAAAGAGCGAAAAATATCCCTAATGATGTAGGTATAGAAAGATTTAAAATTGGGAACATTCCTGCTGAATGGATTTCCATTCCTGAAGCTAATGAAGAAAAAGTGTTTTATAATTTATTTGGGGGAGGATATATCATGGGTACTTTAGAAAGCCGTCGATGGATCCCCTATCACGTTTCGCGAGCCACCAATTTACGATGTTTGAACATTGAGTATCGTTTAGCTCCAGAATACCCTTTTCCGGCAGCCTTAGAGGATTCAATTGAATCATATAAATGGCTAATATCGAAGGGTTTTGACCCGAAAAAGATAATTATTGGTGGGGAGTCAGCAGGTGGCGGATTAGCAATCGCAACTCTATTAAAACTAAAAGAGGAAAAATTATCACTTCCCGCAGCGGGAGTTTTGATGTCACCATGGGTAGATCTTACAGCAAGTGGAGAATCTATTATTAGAAACCAAAAATTTGAGCCTTTAATATTAGAAGGTATAAAAAACATGGCTAAATCATATGCCCAGAAGGAGTCCCTTAGTAATCCCTTAATTTCACCAGTTTTTGCCGATCTAAAAGGATTACCTCCGTTACTTATTCAGGCTGGTGGAATTGAAGCCTTAGTAGACGACTCAATCTCCTTAGCCGAACGAGCAAAGATAGCTGGAGTAGAGGTTAAACTTGAAATATTTGAGAACATGACTCATGTTTTTCAAAATTTTGGAGAGGAGCTATCCGAAAGTAGAAAAGCATTTGAAAGTGTAAATGAGTTTATCCAGAAATTTATTTAATTTTTTTTTAGAATCGATACAAATTATTGTACCAAAGGCTTTTAAGGAATCCCTTATAAACTCAGTTGAACCGTTTTTGACGTGCTATGTTATCAAGCGGCAATCATATTCCGCATTGCAAAAGTTAACGTGTTTTACCGAAACCATAAGAGAAAATTCGGAAATTTGGCAAACCTTAAATATATCAATCAAAACAAGTGAGATTTTAGAATAAACAACCCACCCGCCCTTAAAATCATGATCAATGAGATTTTTATATTATAGCTTAAAAAATCTTTGTTTTTAATATTTTTCTTTTCGAAAACATTACATTTCATAATTCAAAATAATAAATATCATGATTAATTTCAATAATTAAAGATAATAATAAAAATAAATATTGAAAGAGTGAATTAGAAAATGACAATAATAACAACGAAAAAGCCTTTTGAAGAGGTTTTGGGTGCTTTAAAGAACGTAAACAAAATCGGGCTTGTTTCTTGTGGCAGTTGTGCGGCAATGTGTCAAACTGGTGGTACCGAGGGCGCGAAGGAAATGGCAGAGAAATTGGAACAAGAGGGATTTGAAGTAGTAATAACAATTGTTCCTGAAGAAGTCTGTGATAATAGAGTTATGATGAAAGATTTTCGCAAAATTGACGAAGAATTAGGGGAAATAGATGCGATATTGACATTAAGTTGTGGTTTAGGGGTGGCAAGTATTATTCAAGTTCTTTCTAAAAAACATCCAAATATCCCTGTTTTTATTAGTAATAATACAGAATTTATGGGAATGACAGAAAGGATCGGTAGATTCTATATGCGCTGTCGTGGATGTGGAGATTGTTTATTAAATGAGACAGGTGGAATTTGTCCAATCACAACTTGTGCTAAATCACTTATGAATGGACCATGTGGTGGTATGGTTCGCGGCAAATGTGAAGTTGGTAATTATGAAAAAGATTGTGGTTGGGTGTTAATTTTCAATCGATTGAAAGAATTGGGAAGATTAGACTTATATACTAAATTAAGAGACCCTGCAGATTGGAGTGAATCCGGTCATCAACGAGAAGTAGTTTGGAGGTAAAAAAATGACAGAACAGAAAGTATACTCAAAATTAGGAGAGTTGATTGCAAAAGGAGAATTTGTCTTAACAGGCGAACTTGAACCAGAAAAAACATGTGATCTTTCTCACACGATCCAGGAAGCAAAAGAAATGGCACCTTATGTTGTCGCTGCAAACGTGACCGATAGTCCTTTAGCAATAGTTACCATTAATTCAATGGCAGCATCACACATTATCCAAAGAGAAACGGGTTTGGAATGTGTGTGGCAATTAACAGTAAGAGATTGGAATAAAATAGGGATTATTGGACAAATTATGGGTGCTCAAGCATTAGGTTTACACAATATTCTTTCACTTACAGGTGATCATACAGCATTAGGCGATTGTCCAGAAGCTAAGCCGGTCTTCGATTTAGATTCAGCAACACTAATAAAACTTGTAAGAGAAATGGTTGATACAGGGTCGATTAATGGTCATGAAATTGAACATCCCCCTAAACTTCATGTAGGTGGTGCAGCTAATCCTAACGCAGATCCTATGGAAGCAGAAATATTGAAAATTGGCAGGAAGGCTGAAGCAGGAGCAGAATTTATACAGACTCAAGTGGTTTACGATATAGATATGACAGCTGAATTTTTAAGGGAAATCAAAAAATATAATGTACCTGTGTTTCTGGGAATTTTTCCTATGAAAAGTTATGGGATGGCGAAAGGATTTGATACATTTGTTCCAGGTGTTGATGTACCGAAAGACATTCTTGCAAGATGGAAGCAAGTTAAAACAGATGTCACCGATAAGAAAGAACAAAAAGAGATGTATGATCAATTAAATTATGAATTTTTCAAGCCATTCATTACTGAATTAAAATCAAAAGGGTTATTATCAGGAGTCCATTGTATGGCGGTGCACTATACCCGTATTTTCCCTAAATTGATTGAAGTTATCAAGGCTTAAACTGATTAGGTAAAACTAATTCATTTCTAAATTTTATTCTTTTACTTTTTCTTTTAAATGAGAAGTTTTAAATTACCAATATTTACTTTAAACAAAAACTTCACCAAATTTAATTTTTTAACCGAAAGAAATTCCTCCTGATTTCGTTATTAAACTCCAATCCTCCCAAACATAACTTGTATCGATCATAGTAGGGGAATTACAGCTGTCACATTTTTCTGTGTCTTTTAAATATTGTTGAAATCGTGGTAAGCTCATGGCTTTTTTAACTGAAATTTCTCGTAAATTTGCTATTGGCTTATCTAATTTAAGACAATCTTCAATATCGCCATTAGAATTGACAAACATGAAGACTTTTCTAGCGTGGCATCGATAAGGTTTTTTCCCTCCGATAAAATGCTTCAAATACATTTCTGAATTTAATATATGAGAGCCATTCTTTTTTGATTCTAAAATTCTTGAAAAAGCATCACTTATTTCTTGATCTGTTGTTGACAATTCTCCTTTTTCATCTACATCCCCTGTTGAATAATGACGTATAGTATTTATCACATTAAATGCTATGGGAACTTCGATTTTGTCACCGAGTTCAATCATTTCATCAACGCGATGAATGTTATACTTACTAATAGAAAAACTAAATTGTAAAGAGATATGAGGATAATCTTTTTTAATCAAATCCACCGATTCCATTATTTTGTCATATAATCCGGGCAAAGCTCTAATTTTATCATGTTCTTCTTGTACAGGGGAATCAAGAGACATAAGAATAAGATCAAGATCATCCCCAAATTCAGAGATTCGTTTAGGAATAAGATAGCCATTGGTAACCATTCCTATAAAGGCAAAGTTAGCTTCATGTTTAGCAAATTTTATGATATCTGTAATATCTCGACGAAGTGTAGGTTCACCTCCCCAAAGAAGGTTTATAAAAAAGTCTGCTTCTCTCGCTTCCAAATAAATGCGCTTAATTTCCTCTAGTGATAATTCGTTTTTAGCTGAATTATCTTTCCAAAGACAAGACTCACAGTCACAATTACATCGTAATGTCGTAAGGAAATGAAAAATGAATGGTCGACCTCCACTATCTTTTGCTTGTTTTGCTGCTACAGCCAATCTGGCAAATAATTTATTTTTTTGCCGTGTTATTTCTTTAGCTGTTATTTTTTGCTCCATAAGGGTCATTTAAACAGTAAATATTTATGTATTGTCATTATTAATTAAACACAAATAGAATGTCTATTTTATTTTATATTTATAACAATTTAAGTAATTCTTCTCAAATATCATTTTTTTTATATCTTATTATAATAACTAATCTATTTTTGGGATATGAGTACAAATCAAATTTGGGATATTATATCTTTTAAAGTAACGTATAAATAGAACAAATGCTTCCATTAAAATTATTAAGTGAAATTTAATTGTTAGAGTTGAATTAAATCTAAATTATATAAATAAGAGCGTCTGTAAAATGCATTTTTTAATTAAATGGAAAAAACCCCCCTATTATTATTAACAATCGGTATGCTATTTTGTTTTATATCCGTCTTAATACTTCAAAACTACAGTTTAATTAAGGAAAATCAAAGAATCTTTGAAAAAGACAACTTAGACTCACCAACACTGAAAATCTCGGATTACTGGAATAATATAAATTTCATACATATTAATAACGATAATTGGTCGAGTACTGATGTTGATTGGATTCAGAATCGTACTGGAACTTGGGACGACCCACATATTATCGAAAATATTACCATCAATGGCGGTGGTTCGGGTAGTTGTATAATAATCGAAAATTCTAACGAATTTTTTATAATTAGAAATTGTACGGTTTACAATTCTGGACCACTGATAAATCAACAAACACTTCATTTTGATGCAGGAATTAAATTAGTTAATGCTTCTAACGGATTAATAATGAATAATAACTGTTCGGATACCATGGTAGGGATCATTGTAGGCATAAGTTTTAACATTACCATCTCAAGAAACGCCGTAGACAATAACAAGTGGGGGATAAGTTCACTTGCTAGCAATAATATTACCATATCGGAAAACAACTTAAAGGACAATGACGCGGGAGTTATAGAGGCTGTAAGTAATAATATCAATATCACGAATAACACTATTAATAACAGTTCATTGGGGATCTTACTTAATAATGGTTATAACAACACACTCTCAAGAAATAATATGACTGAATGTGGATTATTTTTAACTGGAAACCAAGAAGAAATATCATCACATGTTGTTGATGATACAAATTTAGTGAATGGAAACCCTTTATATTATCTTATCAATGAAAATGGTTTAGGAAAAGAAAATTTTACGAACCCTGGTCAAATCATTTTAATCAATTGTAGCGATTCGTTGATATCAGACTTAAGTATTTCTCACGCCACGTGTGGTATTTTTTTATATTATTGTGATAATAATACAATTCAAAATAATAATATTTCTCACTGTAGTGCAGTGGGGATAGGTTTGTGGTTTTGCTCTGATTTTACGGTTTCGAAGAATCTAATGATTCACTGTGGCTTTTTTATGACAGGGACACCAGAATCTTTCTACTCACATAATTTTACTTCAAATTTAGTGAATGAAAAAGCTGTATATTATTACATCAATGAAACCGGGTTAGGAAAAGATAATTTTACGAATCCTGGGCAAATTTTTTTAATCAATTGTAGCGATTCATTAGTATCAGACTTAAATGTTTCCCACGCTACAATGGGAATAGCATTAATTTTTTGCACGAATGATATTATCTTTAATATTACGGCTTCACACAACCTATATGGGATAATGATGGGTTTTAGTTATGATAATACAATTTCTGAGAACATCTTAAATAACAATGCAAATAGTGGTATATATTTTTCAGGGACGTTGAATAACACTATTATTAATAATACTATAAATGAGAATGGTATTGGAATAGAATTTCCAAATGATTGTTATAATAACACTATTGCAGAAAACTCCATAAACAACAACAACCAGGGTGTACTTATGGGAACATATGGAATTTGTGAAAATAATATTTTATTTGGAAATTCCATAAAAAACAATAAGAATGAGGGGATATTTTTACGAAATTGTAATAACAACACGTTTTCAGGAAATATTATTAGAGATAATGGCTGGTGTGGAATAGTTTGTGATGAAAATTGCGATATCAACCGTTTTTATGGGAATTACTTCATGGGAAATGGAATTCATGCTATTGAGGATCCCTCAAATACTAATTATTGGAATAGTTCGGTCGTTGGAAATTTTTGGGACGATTATACTAGTAAGGATGCTGACAATGATGGAATAGGGGATACTCCACATTATTTCATGGATGGTGTCGATTATCTTCCAATTTGGGAAATTTTAATTCCAAATATTATAATCAATTTTCCTAGTGATAACGCTACTTTTAGAAGTACCGCCCCGAATTTTGAGGTATTAATCAAAGATGAGACTATAGTACTTTTAAAAGATATTGTTCATATAGATATAATGTGGTACACGCTTGATGGAGGGGAGACAAATTTTACTTTTATTACAAATGGTACAATAAATCAAGAAGCGTGGGATGTACTACCCGATGGTTTAGTTACTCTTAGATTTCATGCGAATGATACGTTGGGGAATTTAGGATCTGAAACAGTCATTATTTTTAAGGATACAATAGCACCAGATATTCCATCTCAACCATCTATTCCAGGATACAATATGTTCATTATTATTGGGACTTTTATAGTATTTATTGCTATAGTATGTATATATCGTATTAAAAAACGATCTACTCTATAATTAAAAAATAAGTATTTTTTCTATTTTCTATTTTTTTCTATTATATTTTTCTATTAGATATTATTATAATTAAAAATCTATAATCATTTCAAGAAAAAATAAAATAAAAACAGCAAAATTGTTTTTTAGTGATGTTAATTGAGTTCTAGACAAGAAGAACATATTACCGGGGGTGGGAAGATCCGCAGTATTATTTTAGGATTAAATGATGGCTTAATTTCAACATTTACACTTTTAGTTGGAGTTGCAGCAGCAACATTGGCATCTTCTGGTATAATGCACTATTATATGACGATGATGGAAATATTATTGGAACTTTGAGTTCAGGTGAAGACATCACAGAACTCAAGGAAATAGAAGAAAAATTAAGAGAATCGCAAGAAAATTTAACAAATCTCTTTAATTCAATTCCAATTGGTATTCATATGTATCACTTGTATGAAGATGGGCGACTAGTTTTTATTGGTGCTAATCCTGCAGCTGATGAAATTCTTAATGTTGATAATATGCAATATGTAGGTAAAACTATTGAGGAAACATTTCCACCACTTACTGAAACAGAGATACCAGACCGTTATCGTAAGGCAGCATCACAAGCTAAATCTCGGAAATGGGATCAAGTATCATATGAAGATGAAAAAATAAATAGAGCTTTTGAAGTTCATGCCTTTTAAATCTCCCCTATGTATATGGTCACGACTTTTATAGACATTACAAAGAGATTAAAGATAGAAGAACAATTGAAGAAAATGAGTATGGCGTTGGAGAAAAAAGTGAAAGAAAGAACAGAACAATTACAAGTGTAATAAGATAAATGTAGAAAAGATTTCTTAACGAGTTAATCTCTATAGATATATTTTTATTAACGATATT
>Ga0114930_10000553_pt1 | contig 38648 bp, 35 predicted proteins | sample AnhtaG_FD_87300 | JGI IMG/M metagenome (GOLD analysis project Ga0114930, IMG submission 87300) | Deep subsurface microbial communities from Anholt, Denmark to uncover new lineages of life (NeLLi) - Anholt_01485 metaG | ecosystem: Environmental > Aquatic > Marine > Oceanic > Sediment | place... | reverse complement strand
CTCTTCTTCACGTTTTTTCATGTCTTCCTCGTCAACCTTTTGGAGAGTAACACCTTTTTTGATTTCATCTTTTAATTCGTTACCTAATGACATCGTAATCACTCAATCCTTTTACTTTTGTTTCCTTTTTTGAGCTATTTTTCAATATAGTCTATACAAAATTTATAAAAGAATTTATTTATAAGTCTTGGTTTTTATAAAAAGCCTAAATGTTCAAAATCATTAAGTAAGCACTTTCCTTTTGCCTATAGTAGTTTTCTATTTTTTGAACGATTCGAAAGTTAAATTTCTGATACAGTTTTATAGCCACTCTATTTTTGGAGTTCACATTTAAAACAATTGTTTTTATAATATGCATTTCTTTAACTTTCTTCATTGCATAATTCAAAAGATAAGTTCCGCAACCTTTATTTTGATTGTTTTTTCTGATTAAAAGATTAATCAAATTTACTCTGTCTTCTCGATCTTGAATAATAATGATGAATCCTATAATACTATTCGATATTTCATCATCGACGAGCTTAAAAAAATAAGTGTTCTTAATTATCAAATTAAGAATTAAATCTTTAGAAAAGGAGTCCTTCTTGAAAGATCTTCTTTCTAAATTGTAAATTTCGTCTAAATCCTTAAGAGTGACGGTGTCAATAATCATTTAAGCCCATCTCATCTTTAAATAACTTGATAGGTGTTTTTTCTGTTATTTGTTGATACTTTTCTTCTCGAAACGGTATCATTTCTATTATATATCCTTGTAAATTATATTGAATTAGTAAATCCATAAAAGATTCTTCCAAACTAAACTTTATGGGTAATTTAATATTAGTTGCTTGGTAAGATAAGACATTTTGAGGGATTTTTATTTCACATAATAAAATGTTATAAAACTCTTTAATATCTAGTTTCTTCCCTTCTAGTTGAGCATATAATAACAAACCATCTTTCGTGATGTGTTCGTATGGTAATTTTATTGTTTTTGCGCGCCTTAAATACCTTTCTCTCAATTGCCAATAATCCTTAGCTATAATCGTACAAAAATGAATTTTGATCGAAACTTTTGGAGCGATATCATGTATAAGCTTAATAGCACTCTTTCTACTATTCCTTACAGATGCTATTGTACCTGCTTCCAACTTAAAATTTCGGTCCTTAAGGTTTTGGCTATTTGGTAAGCAATACTCAAATTCATTCAAATTGATAAAATCTGCACCAATTTTGTTTAAATAAAAAATGAGTTTTTTCAAATTTTCAAGATATTCCACTTCTGGAATCACAGGAACTTCAGCTCCTACAGACATACCCTTGTTTAATGCGTATTTAATAACATTCCAATTTTCCTTTGATGGGTTGAATCTAATTTCGTCTAACCCTGCTCGAGCGAGTTTTGCCGCAATTTCTTCGCTAAAATTAAGACCGTTTGTATAAAGGTGAATATGAAACTTTTTTCCTTTATTTTTTTTGATGAATTTGATATATTCTAGCGTTTTTTTTAAGTTGGGTTCAAATAATGGGTCTCCGCCTGTAATACTCATGCCTTTCGCATTAATAGCTTTAATTTCGTTTAATATCTGCTCTTTAGAATATATTTGAATCTCATTTATATAGGTATTTTTCTTATCTTTTCGTTTTTCAGAAATTGGACAATACCACCAGCAATGCTTTGGATTCTGACAGATTCCATTAAGAAACAATACTGCTTTAGAACCCTTTAAACATTGTTGACATCCTTTAGGAATTCCTTTTTTTTTAATGTAAAAAGTATGTGCTCTAGATTCTTTGATTACTGGATCTCTCATCTCTGTAACAACTTCTTTCTCACAATCGATTTTTTATTGGCTAATTTTTTTAACACTTCTTCGGTAGTTTCGTTCATTTCAATTGATCTCTTTAAAAATACACCTGTTTTTCCAAATTTTTCTCTCTTTAAAAGAACTTTCTTTCTTTCATTAATTAACTCAATACTAACATTTATTTGTTTTGCTGCTAAATGTTCATTTCCAATAATCGAATATTCTTCATGCCCATCCGAAATGGGTTGAATTAATACTAACCTTTTATCGATTCCAGGCACTCTTATATTATTTTTTATTTGGTTTAGATTAATTTTTCCTCCAAAATCGTAAAATTCTCTTGATTTTTTATCGAACTTAGATAACGGGATTGTTATGCTCTCTAACTCGCTTAAATAAATGTAGAGTTTTAAAGTGTCAGCGGGAGTTGCCATAATAATTTCTCTGAAGTAATTATTAAAACCGTTCTTGTCGAGTATTATTTCTATTTGATACGGAGCAATTGATCTTATTAAAACTATGTCTATATCACTATCATTATGAACATCCCCTCGTGCAATACTACCATATATAAATGGGTTCAAACCCTCTTTATCGAACATTTCCAGGAGTTGTTTAGAACGGTTTCTTTTTTGTTGAAAATGTTTCAAGTGATTTTCAGAGTACGTAACGGTACTAAAATGATCTCTTAGAATTTTATTTTTTTTCATTAGAAATTAATCGCTTTTATCTTCTTTACTATTTCTCTATATATCTAATTATTACGCCTAAAAGTATTGTTTCGTAATATTTGAATGTACTTTTAGCTTTTTGAATAACGGTAAGGTTGCTGTTTTTAAATGTTTCCTTACTCGGTATTATCTTCTTTACATTCTTGTTTTTAAAAAATAGGATTAATTTCTCACTAAATATTAAAACTATTTTAGAATTTTTGTCTGAATCGTTTAGTAAAGTTAAAAATACTTCCAGATTGCAAGATTTTAAGCAGGGATTAATCAATATTATGTTGCTACATTGGTAATCCTTTAAAAGAAGATTTGAAGGCATTATTTCTTTCGATAAATCAATAACATTATAATTTTTACTCACCGAATGAGTTTCTTGATTGTAAAACATCAAAATAGCAGAAAAAGTTTGTTGCAACTCTTTATTGATATCAGATGTCAGTAGTTCCGTATCGTTTTTTATTACCATTTTTAACCGAACATTTATAACATTATATCCAAGCGTACAAAATGCTTCTGTAAGCGCTTTCAACAGCATTTGTTTTCGATTCCTTCTTATTATGATTATTGTCGGTTTTGTTAAATCTTCTTGCTGATAAACACTAGATTTAGTCAAAGTGCATTTTTTTATAGATAGAGACGAAAACTGGTTGTTAATATTCAGAAGGTTGTCAACTCTCCTAATCGTTGAAGGGTTTGAAAAAAAAAATCTCCATCTATATACCTCCTTAAGTACCTTTACACCGATTAAAAGCAGGATTAACAATACAATTATGATAATATCAACCGTAATCCAATCTACTTGAAAGATGTCAAATGTCATAATATTTACAGCGCGGTGTTAATATTAGTCTACAACTTCGTTAATCCAATCCAAATATTTTTCTGATCCTTTTTCGATTTTGAAAGCAACACACTCGGGGTTCGAATAACTATGAATTTCTCCGACTTTTTGAATTAGTAAATCGCAATTTTTTTCTGTGGTCTTAATAATTAATAATAACTCGTTTTCTCTTTCTATATTTCCTCTCCATCTATAAATCGAGAACATATTTTGTATAATGTTTACACACGCTGCCAACCTACTCTCAACTAAAATATTAGCTATTTTTTTACCCTCATCAATATTTGGAACCGTAACTAAAAATATATAATAATCCATTTAATTCCCTTAGTTGTAATCTATAATAATTATTAATGCAATTTTAAATTTCAATTTATTTAAGAACTCAACCAAACTAGATAAAACTCTTTTTTTTGATTTTAAAACCGGTATTACAAAAAAAGAAGATATAAATTATTAAAACTTATATAAATAATAAATAAAAATTTCATTATGCTTTGAGGAGTTGATTGTTATCCTTCACAACGTTTACCTAATATCAAATTTTACGGGCATTTGTTTAATTCATAGAAAGTATGGAACTATAGAGTTTAACCAAGATTTAGTATCGGGGTTTTTAACAGCACTAAAAGATTTTTCAGTGGAGTTCTCGAAAGGATCGGGTGAATTGAAAATCATCGATATGCAAATATTTTATCTCCTTCTTGTTTTTAAGGAAGGAATTCTGTGCACAGCAGCAGCTGATAAAAATGATGATGCAAAAATCACCCATAAAGTCCTTAGTGGGATTATCGATAAATTCCTGGAAAGGTATGGAAACATAATGGAGAATTGGTCAGGAGATGTTAGGATTTTCAAAGGATTTGAAAATGTTATGGATGTTATGTTAAAGGACGGTCATGTGGCAGAAGTTCCAATCAAAATTCCTATACTGAAGATATTTGAGAAGGATTATCTCAAGTCTCAGAAGGTAATTGAGAAGAAAGGTTTGGTGCTTTCCGAGGAGGACTTACGGATGGTTCGGAACCAGAAACCGGAGTGGACTTCGAAGCGTCTTCCCACTCAAGTGATTATCCAAGGTTTTTTGAACAAAGATCAGTACAAGATCGCACATTTGGCCGATGGATTTCATACAATAGCCGATATCGCTGAGGAGGCGGGCGTACCAAAGGCGGAAATCGATGTTATCATAGACGATTTGGACGATTTAGGTCTTTTAAAGTTTATCGGTATTAAATAAACACCCTTTTACATTTTCTAGTTTGTTTTTTAATGATTTAGAACGAAATTTACTTTTTTCTCAATTTAATAATTAAAATCGTGCTAAGACGATTAATCATAAGATTTATGAAAATGATATCACTATTGCAGATAGTATGAATGTGATAAAAGTTGATGATAACATCTATGAAATTCCGCAGAAAGCATTAATGGCTCGAGTGGAAGGAAAAATCGAGAAATTTCAGATGTTAGTGCCTGTACGTATTTATGCAAACGATTACATCTTGGAAAAGATTAAAAACGATAGGACCCTTGATCAAATTAGTAATGTCGCTTGTCTTCCAGGCATACAGAAGCACGCTATTGCTCTTTCTGATGCCCATCAAGGTTATGGTTTTTGTATAGGAGGCGTTGCTGGAACAGACGCTGCAACTGGTATGATTTCGCCAGGAGGAGTAGGTTATGATATTAATTGTGGTGTAAGATTGTTAAGAACAAATCTTTACTTTAAAGATGTGTCGAAGGTGATTCCTAGTTTACTAAACACGATTTTTAACAATATCCCGTCAGGTTTAGGAAGTAAGGGAAAATTAAAAATAAATTATTCGGAATTAGACGAAGTCTTGGATAACGGATTAAATTGGGCGTTAGATAACGGTTATGCAATAAAAGAAGATATTGAACATTGTGAAGAGAACGGGTTTTTGAAAAACGCCGATTCAACATTAATTTCCCAAAAAGCTAAGCAGAGAGGGATAAAGCAACTTGGCTCATTGGGAAGTGGTAATCATTTTCTTGAAATTCAGAAGGTAGAAACAATTTATAACAAATCTATAGCTAAAAAGTTAGGAATTTTTGATAAAAACCAAATAACAGTCATGGTTCATACTGGTTCGAGAGCTCTTGGCCATCAAGTTTGCACTGATTCTTTGCGAAATGTCGAACAAGCAATGAAAAAATACAATATTAAAGTTCCAGATCGCGAATTAGCATGTGTACCAGCTGATACTCCAGAAGCAGTTAAATATTTGCAGAGCATGGCATGTGCTGCAAATTTTGGTTTTAATAATCGCCAATTAATTACGCATTGGCTAAGAGAATCTTTCCAAGAACAGTTTAAAAGGAATTTAGATGATTTGGATTTCAAATTGATTTATGGTGTTTGTCATAATATTTTAAAGATCGAAGAACATGAAGTTGACGGAAAAAGAATGAAGCTTAATGTTCATAGAAAAGGAGCCACAAGAGCATTTCCTCCGGGACATTCTGATCTTCCTCAAGATTACAAATCAATTGGTCAACCTGCTTTAATTCCGGGTACTATGGGATCAGCTTCCTATTTATGTGTTGGAAGACCAAAAGCAATGGAGCTTTCTTTTGGATCCACTGCTCATGGATCTGGTAGAGTAATGTCAAGATCTAAAGCAACAAAAAAATATTGGGGTCCGAAAATTAAAGAAGATTTAAAAGCTAGAGGAATAATTGTAAAAGCTGCTTCTCCTAAAATAATTGCTGAAGAGGCTCCTGGAGCTTACAAGGATATAGACCAAGTAGTACAAGTAAGCCAAGATCTTGGAATCGTGGAAAAAATTGTAAGGCTAGTCCCAATAGGAGTTGTAAAGGGTTAAATTTTTTATTTTCCTATAAGAATAGAGCAAAATTTTGAATGATATCATCATTCAAAAATTATTTTAAAGTTAAATATCAAATACTATATCAATTATGGTGCTATCGTGTTTTTCTTCTATATTTAGGAAAGAATAAGTTATAGCCTTAACTTCAATTCCTATTTCGTGCTTATCTAAATCGAATTTTTCACCTTTTAGAGTAGCCTGCAACTTGTATTTATCGTTGAATTTTTCAATTTTACTTACATAGATTTGACTAAAAACAAGTTCATCTACATCAAAAATATACAAAAATTCAGAGAGAAAATCAAATAAGAGGGCTTCTTTATCCTCAGCCTTAATTGTTATTATTTTTTCGACTTTAGGAGTTATTTTTTTTAAGTCTGGCGTTATCGTCGCTATTAAACTATAAGCGGTTTGAGAAAAGGCTTCTTCTAATGATGACCCCCAACTTCTTACCTGAACATCTGCAGTATGATCTCTAAACTCAAATCCGGCTTTTTTCATGTGAATATTAATTATTTTCAGTCTAGATTTACTATAAATAGTCTCGTATAAAATTAAACTTTTTGTTGTTTGATTGAATTTTCCTAGGAGTTTAAAATATTAGGTCTGAAATTGTAATTATATGTTGAGTACAATTCAAAACTCATTTATCGATAATTTGCTTTTTTATCAAAAATTGACTGTAAAAAAAAAATTCTCTAATAAAGAACTATTGCTCTTTCACTTTTTTTACGATTCTACTAAAATTTTCCCGAGAAATGTTATTATTGTTGAAGATATCGTCTTTTTCTTTCTTGATAATGAGAAGTATTTTGAAGCGAAATTAAAATTACCATATCTTAGAAAAAAATTTCAAAGCAGGAGAATCGTGCTTGTTCGGGAGGAGAGAGTTTTAGCTAATTTAGTTTTTGGTTTTTTCCCCGATCCTTATATTCATAGCATAAGAATAGATAGAAATTCTCATACTGGACAAATTATAATTATTGTTGGATTTCTTTCTTACGAAGAACGAGGAATTGCAATAGGTTGTAATGGCGATTATATAAAAGCTATCAATAAAATCTTCGAAAGTTTCGTCAAATTCGCAGATTACCAAGGATTTCAAATTAAAATTAAGTGTGTAGTTGTAAGTTTATGAAAAATCCTACCAAGGAACTTCTTTCAAGTTAGTTAGATAGGCAATTGTATTAGCAATAAGACTAACAGATGGGGTTAGAATTAGAAGAAAAATTATAATATTGATATCAGGGATCAAGTAAAATCCCGGAAAAAATATAGCGGGAATTATGGCAAAAATAATAGCACCTACAGCAAAATCTAATTGATCTACAACCCAAAATGGTGCTCCACTTTTAATGTCAAATCTTCTTTTAAGAAAAGATCCTGCTAAATCTCCAAAAGCGGCACCGTATGAACAAAATACGATTCTAAACACAATCATCAGGATTCCAATCGGAAAGGGACCACCGATAAAATAATATTGATAGTAAAAAATCTCAGAGTATAAATTATACACTCCGAGCGAAGCCCCCTCTATTGGAATCCGTTGTATTGCGGGCCACAAAAATAAAAATAACAAAAAAAGAGCGCAACTTAAGGGAATACCAATATATAATGGCCCTTTGACAAGTCCAGAAATAGTTTTGTGATCTCCTAATATTCTTCGCCCATCACGCCATAGTTTCCCCCTATCTATAGGTTTACCACCCCCGACAATAACCATTCCAGCGTTTGAAAAATACGCGGGAACGATAAAAAGCACGCTAAAAATAAGTGTTGCCAACCAATCAGCCCATGTAAATATAATAGAAATTACCAGAAAATTAAAAAAGAGCAAACTAATGAAAAAAATCGTTAAAAAAATCGCAAGTTTTATGTCTTTTCTATCAATATCTCCCTTATTATTACGCGTTGACATAAAAGTTCCTATAGCTATAAAGATTAGATTGATTAATTTTTGAGTGAAATTAAATTTTGGTAAATATAATTAGTTCTACTAAACCCTTAATAATATTGCTTCCTAAATAATTATCTTTTAAAGTTCCGACAATATTATTATATATTATCAATCTAATCGTTGCAAATCGGATAAATTGAGAACAACATATTAAAGCTTTAACATGTTATCATTAATTTTTCAATTAATAATAAAGTTTAAATAAGGTGGAATCGAAATATTATATTAGCTAGCATTTCGAGTGGAAATAATACGCATGGGGGGATTATGTGTTGACGAATCAGAATGATAAAGGCATGTTTTCTTTTAATATCGATAAATTTTACCAAAATTACTTAAAAGGTCCAAAACTTTTTAAAAAAAGAGAAGCTCTCGAGCCGTCATTTATTCCTGACGAATTACCACACAGAAATTCTGAGATAGAGAAAATTGCAGCCATAACAGCATGCGCATTAAACGGAGACGTACCACCTAACTTTCTATGCTACGGGATGACAGGTACAGGTAAAACGGCAACTATCCGTTATATTTCGCAAAAGTTAGCTCAACACTGCTCTAACAATCCACCTTGGTGGGTATATATCAATTGCGCAGTAGTATCGACCCCATACCGGATTTTAGCGCACATTTACAACACTATTGTGCGAAAAGAGAAGATACCCGCTACCGGATTGCCAAAAGACATTATCCTTAAAAAATTACTTGGATTGCTGGATCAATTAATCAAAAATAGCGTTTGCTTTCTTGTGTTAGATGAGATCGATATATTAATAGAGAAGAAAGGAGGAAATGAAATACTTTACAATTTAACGAGACTCAATGAAAATTTAGACCTATGTAGAACGAGTGTTATTGGAATATCTAATAAGTTGAAATTTATGGAATACTTAGATGCGCGTGTTACTTCTAATTTAGACGAAGAAGAGCCTATCGTTTTTCATCCTTATAACGCAAATCAATTGGCAGACATTCTCAAACAAAGAGCGAAAATTGCATTTAAAGAGGATGTTATTGACGACGGAGTAGTAAAGTTGTGTGCAGGTCTTGCTGCAAAGGAACACGGTGATGCAAGAAAAGCTCTTCAATTATTAAGAAAAGCAGGAGAGCTTGCTGAAAGAAATCAAAATAGAAAGATTATGGAAAGCCACGTTGAAAAAGCTCAGAAGGATATAGACAAGGATCACATTGTTGAATATCTCTTCTCAATGCCCCTTCAAACCCAATTAACTTTAACAGCAATCTACCTATTGTCTAAATTTACAAAAGAACACGTAATCACTTCGGGAGACATTTACGAAGTTCACTCTGAACTTTCAAATAAAATTCCGGGCTTGAAGCAATTAACGCATAGAAGGATTAGTGATTATATTAACGAATTAGCGTTATCAGGATTAATTACTGCAAATACAAGATCCTTGGGCCATTACGGGCGCACTAAAATTATAAAACTTGATATAGAACAACAGTTAGTAGAGAGAGTATTATCTCAAATTAAGAAAATCCAAGATCATAGATTGTTAGATTATAAGCCCGTAATACTCCAGACTGATAAAGTTAAAATAAAGAATATTGTTTTTAGAAAACTAATTTAAATGACAAAATCCCACTTATTAATATCTTTAGTAATATTTTCGAGAAATAAGGTTGCTCCTTTTTCATCCTTTTCTTTTAGTACAAGGAATAATTTAGCTAAGTGTTTGCAAAATTTTTTATTTGGGGCTCTTTTTGTTTGAAAATCGTGACAGTTATGTTTTAAGACCCTCTCATTAGTGGATATTTCAATTGTATAAGGGATTATTTGAGAACCTTTAACTTCGGCCTTAACAATTTTACTGTGAGGATCGAATGTATTGATGGTGATCGAACTATCTGATACTAGTACAGCTCTATTTATAGTTCCTTTATCTAAAAACGCTTTTAACAAAATATTAAACTTATTTGAGCCATTTTTTTTAAAGTTATCAGTAAAATGGGCTATATTTGTAGACTTATTGATATTTTCAACAATTTCTACCCTTCTTTCTTTATGCCAATTATTTAATTCAAGAGCTAAAGCATCTGATAAGAGAAGCTTGTTATCAATACCTACTATTAAATAACCTTTTTGAACTGCCTTGTCAATGAATTCTTTTGCTTCTTCAGGAGAGAAAAGAAATAGTTCAAACGAAATTTTATATATCAAATCAGTTAAAGATATTTGTGGAAGTTCAATAATTTTCCAGATATATAAAGTCATCTCAGAATAGTTCTTTCTTGGGATTGCAAAATTTATTTAAATTCACCTATTTTTTTATTGTAAGAAAAATTTAATTAATTTTCTTAAAGTCTAATGGAAAATAGTTTAACGAGTCTAGTTCTATTATTGGAACTATACCTGGAGTAGGTGTTATTCCAAAACTTCTCATAAAATCAGTTTGAGCCTGAAAACATCCAGAATTAACAAGAGTCACATTCCTATATTTTCCCATACCATTAATATGCATATGCCCCGTATGAAAAATATCTGGAATCTTATCTAATACAAGCATGTCGTTTTTAAGAGGTGCTATTTGTGTTTTTCCTCCAAATATAGGAGCAAGATGCCTACAAATAAGAAACTCTTTCATTGTTTCAATAGGTTTATTAATATCTAAATCATGAATTAACCTATTGATGTCATGCATACTCTCTCCATGATATACCAGAGTATTAACATTATGAGTTTTTATAATAGAAGGATTACCCAAACATTTAACTCCTAAATTAATTAAATCTTCACAGTATTTTTTTGGCACAGCAGGTCGAGGTATGGCGTTTCTGACCGGTTCGTGGTTTCCCGACACATAAAATACTTTTATATAATCTGGAATATTCGCTAGTAATTCTGAAGCTTTTTTGAACTGCTTGAATATATCAGTGACAATTAAATCTTCTTGTTGTTTAGGATAAATTCCAATCCCATCAATTAAATCACCGTTAATGACGAGATATTTTATTCTTCCAGCATTTTCCCTTAAAATCTTATTATTACTTTTCCCATTCAAAAAATTTAGAAATTTAGTAAATAAATCTTCTTCAAATTCTTTACTCCCAATATGAGTGTCAGAAATTAATGCAATAGACAAGGGATCGGGCGATACATTTGGAGAAAAATCAGTTGGAATATCGATTTTAGAAATATAATTAGCAAAAATTATTCCTTTTCTATTTTTTTCACCTGGGTTATATGAACCTTTTACAAATAACATTTGATCGTTAAATGTTCTTTCAATAATGTTAACATTTTCAATATTGTCAGAATTATTCTGAACCAAAACACTAATTTTTCCGGTTAAATCCTCTAAAGTTAGTAGATAATTCCCTTTTTTTGTTTGATGCACATTTTCTACCAAACCTACTGTAGAGATTTCAACGCTATTTGATAATCTATAGATATTATTTATATTGGTTGCGGAATTTGCTTCGGGTCTTTTTCTAATGAGATTTCTTAGCTTGTTAAATTTATCAAGTGTTAATTCGTAAAAATCTTCATAAGCACCATTAGTATATAAATTACCAGTGGGGTCATTTACTATCTCGACCTGAAAATCATAATCCTTAGCAATAGGTTTAAAATTAAAAGCAGATTTTGTGGATCCGTAGGTTTTAGCTTTTTTCTTTGTCGATGTTGCTTTTTTAATTGGGGGTAAATCAGGAATAACTTGGTTCTGTTCTTCAAACTTTAGAGGTTCAACGAACATTTCAGAGTTAATTGAATCAAACTCGTTGCAGATATCTTCTGTAATTGTTTCATTTACAACATTAGTTATTTTAAGTTTAGAGTTAGGTTCTTCTTTCGGTGGGAGAGAAATGGATTTAGATAATACTCGTTTTAGAGTCTTTTGCAATTCTTCATTTGATATTTCATGAACAATGGTTTCTGTTAAATGGCTTTTAAATGAGGGGATAAAGCTTGTTTCTTTGATTAGTATTTTTAAATTCTTCATTGGATTATCAAGGTTTAGCACACCCTCTAACAATTTAGGACTAATATTTATACCAGAATTAACCAATTTCCTGAGAATAGCCTGTTTTTGTTCAGATATTTCAGTCTTCAAGTCATTTTCTTCCAAATTAGAATTATTATATTTATGAAATGATAAAGTTAAAATGTTTATTATTAAAGAAAAAACAAATTTTTTTAAGTATTAGGAGTGTGTATCAATTCTCATACTTTCATTATAAACTGTAAATCTCTTCAAATTCTTATATTAATATTCCACTAACCTATTAATAAAATATTTTATTTTGAAAGTCAGAATTTAAAATTATATACCTATTTTTCTGCAATAAAATTATATTAGTTATTTTAGAGTGCGTTATATTATGGTAGAAATGAGTAAAGAAACAGGAGAATATTTTTCTCTCTTGCAAAGAGATGTTGATGAATGTTACGAAGTAGCTGAAAATGCTCGTCAAAAAGGATTAGACCCTGAGCTCTTCGTAGAGTCTCCTCAAGCTAAAGATTTGGCAGGAAGAGTCGAAAAACTTGTAGGTCCTCAAGGAGTAGCAAAATTAATAAGAAATCTAAAAAGTGCTGGAAAATCAGAAGATGAAATAGTATTTCAAGTAGTTTCTGACATTCTTGGACAGAAAATCGGGGATATTAATTCACTTGATGAGAGAATTGAGAGGGCAATACGCGTGGGGCTTGCTATAAAAACTATGGGCGTAGTTAGCGCTCCACTTGAAGGAATATCCAAGATTTTAATACGCGAAGATCAAAATCACAATAAATACTTATCATTGTATTTTTCGGGCCCTATTAGAGCAGCAGGAGGAACAACGGCTGCTTTGTGTGTTTTAATAGCGGATTTTGTGAGGAAAAAGTCAAATATACCAAAATATGAAGCAACTGAGGGTGAAATTGGTAGATATGTCGAAGAAGTCAAGCTTTACGATAGAAGAGTACATTTACAATATCCTTCCTCAAATGATGAAATACGATTTGCTGTGGAGCATCTACCTGTGGAGATAAACGGAGATCCTACTGAAGACGAAGAAGTTTCTGCCTTTAGAAAACTTCCAAGGATCGAAACAAATAAGATAAGAGGTGGTGCCTGTTTAGTCTTAAACGATGGTATCTTACTCAAAGCTCCAAAACTTCTAAAGATTGCAGAAAAAATGAACTTAGAAGGTTGGGATTGGTTAGGAAAACTTAAACAAATCGCGCAGAAAGATGAAAAGAAAGTTCATTTAAATGCCAAGGATAAAAACAGCAAACTCGTTATTCCACCTAATTCGAAATATGTTTCTGATATTATTGCTGGTAGATCTGTATTTAGTCATCCTTCTGAAATTGGTGGACATAGAATTCGGTATGGAAGATCCCGAAACACAGGATTAGCGGCAGCGGGCATACATCCTGCAACAATGGCTATATTGGATGATTTTATTGCAATTGGAACGCAATTAAGAATTGAAAGACCTGGGAAAAGTGCTAGCATATGTCCAGTTAGCTCAATAGAACCTCCTATTGTAAAGTTGAAAAATGGAACAGTTATAAGAATTTCAAATAGAAAAATGGCAAAGGAATGCTTTCAAAACATAGATAAGATTTTATTTTTAGGCGATATACTTTTTGGGTTTGGTGAATTTTCTGAAAATAACCATAAATTAGTTCCTTCGGGTTATGTTGAAGAATGGTGGGCTTTAGAATTAGAGGAAGCGATACAAAATCAACAAAACTCTAATGCGGAGTTGATTAAGTATGTAGAAGATCCCTTTAATAATATACCTTCTGCTAAAGAAGCTATAAATATTGCGAGAAAATACAAAATACCACTCCATCCAAAGTATACTGATTTTTGGGGTAATATATCTACTGTGGAATTGTCAATTCTAAGGGAAGCTTTAATTTCCGGATATAACAATAGTAACAACAGAATCGATTTAGAAAATAGTAAAGAATTGAAAGCTATTTTAGAAAAAGCGTTTGTCCCTCATACGATTAATGAGAGTAAGATATCATTAAATGATACTACACGTGAAGTTTTCATAACAATTTTTGATTTGAAAAATAGAAAAATTATTAATGTAACTAAAGATGACGACATTTTTTCTTGTTTTTCAATGTTTTCCCCCATAGAAATTAAAAATAAGGCTCCTTTATTCATGGGTACTCGAATGGGGCGCCCTGAGAAATCCGAAAGAAAAAGCATGAAAGGAATTCAGAGTTTATTTCCTCTCAGTGACAAAGTAGGGAACACAAGATTAGTAAATAAAGCTGTAGAACTTGGAAAAGTTAAGATTGACATTTGTAGAAAAAAATGTCCTAAATGTGATACAATTACGCCCTTTAACCTATGTCCAAAATGTGGAACTCATACGGAATTTCAGAAAATATGTCTTAAATGCAACAAGGTGTATCCTAAAGACGAAGAAAAATGTCATCAATGTGGAGGGTTACTGAAATTTTCTAAAGAAGCTTCCTTTAATATAAAAAATTATACTAAATCTATAACGAGTTCGTTAAATATATCATTACCAAGTAAATTTAAGGGGATTCTTGGGTTAACTAATAAATTTAAAGTCCCAGAACCACTAATTAAGGGAATACTCAGAGCTAAAAATGATTTGATGGTTTATAAAACCGCTGAAATCCGTTACGATGCTACTGATATCCCATTAACTCATTTCAAACCAAAAGAAATCAAAACACCAGTAAATAGATTAATAGAACTAGGATATAAAAAAGATTATAAAAATAATGATTTAACCAATCCTGATCAAATAATAGAACTTCAAGTGCAAGATGTCATTTTATCTGATGATTGTGCTGACTATTTCGTTAGGATTGCTAACTTTATAGACGATGAACTAGAATTCTTTTATAAAATGGATAGATTCTACCAAATTACGGAAAGAGAGGGTTTATTAGGACATTTAGTAGTAGGTCTAGCACCTCATACAAGTGCGGGAATTATAGGAAGGATTATTGGTTTTAGCCCAGCCCGATCGATATATGCTCACCCTTTTTGGCATGCTGCGAAGAGGCGCAATTGCGATGGAGATGAAGACGGGATTATGCTTCTTTTAGATCCACTTTTAAATTTCTCTAGATATTATTTGCCAAATAAAATAGGAGGTAGAATGGACGCTACGCTCGTTATATCTTCAGTGTTAGACCCTAATGAAATAGACGGCGAAGCTCATAATATAGACACTCTCTATAAATATCCCATAGAGTTTTATAAGGCAACTCAGAAATATGTTATGCCAGTAGAAATAGAAGAAAAAATGAATTTAGTAAAAAATCGATTAGGGACACCTGATCAATATGAGAATCTTGGTTTTAATATCCCAACCAGAGATATTAACGAAGGCCCCAAAACTACAGCATATAAAACTTATGCAACAATGGAAGAGAAAGTCAACGCTCAAATGCATCTTGCTAAGATTATTAAGGCTGTAAACGAGAAAAAGGTCGCTGAAAAGATTTTAACTACTCATTTCAACCCAGATATTTTAGGGAATTTAAGAAAGTTTGCTGTGCAGAATTTTAGATGTGTAAAATGTAATGAAAAGTTTTCCCGTCCCCCCCTTTCAAATGCGGGAAAGTGTCCAAAATGTGGTAATAAAGTAATTTTAACGGTTAATCGAGGCGGTATCGGAAAATACATCCCTAGAGCCTTAAAACTATGTAAAGACTTTAACTTAGACGATTATACCATCCAAAAAATGGAATTAATAGAAGAATATGTTGAAAGTCTTACTAACAATCCCAAAATAAAGCAACAGAAGTTATCTAATTTCTTTTAAAGGAAAACTCAATGAATCAATAGATCTAATTGTACTATAACAAATTTCCAAACACCCATTCAAATTATCAGGATCGCATTTATCAGGAGTGTCTTTAGAGGAATGGATGAATTTAGAATCCTTTTCGGAATGAAAGAGGGCTACTTGAAATGAGGTTTTGGTTTTTTTAGCAAAAGATCGGAATGATTTGTGATCTGCTTTAGATCCGAAGATTTTATCAGATACAGTTAGTGGAATATTCAATTCACTTGCCGATTCTTCAATTCTTTTATTTAAGTCAAACAACGCTTCCCGACGTTTTAAATGCAACGAATGTTTGGTTTCGAGTCCTATGTATGACCCAACCATATCTATATTTATATTGAAAGAACGATTTAAATCATATTTTTTACTTAAATAATTACGATGTGTTTTACAAAACTCTTTGGATCCTTTTAAACCCCATTCTTCAGCACCACTCCATAAAAAAATTACGTCGTAATTTTCAAGGGGATTTACTTTGATTAATTTTGCTAGTTCAATTAAAATGGCGACTCCACTAGCATTGTCAATAGATCCTTTAGAGTGGTTATTGTCGTGTACAAGTAAAAAGATAATTGTAGTCATTGCAAATTCAATTAATGTAAATATAAGTATCAACGGTGTAATTACTACCGGTCCTTCTGTGAAAAAAAAGAAATATGCTATAAATAGAGCGAACATAATGTAGGGGATAATAATAATTCTAAATAAAAATAAAAAAACCTTTTGTACTCCAGGCGGAAGGTTTGCAGAAAATGTGTCATAATGAGCGGATAGTATTACAACTGAGCGCTTCTCCTGTTTCTTAGTAGCTTTAATATTTGCAACTACATTCTTTGATTCTATCTTTCTTACCAAAGAGAAATTACGAGCAGGTGGAAAAAGGTACTTGATAGAGAAATAAGCTAACAACAGTAATAATAGGCGAAAAACAATCAGGTATGTGAATAAAATTACATAAACTAACCTCATAAATATCCTTTTAGCTCCAGTAAAGGCAAAATATTCAATTTGACAATCGATATTCTCCTCATTCATTTCATTTTTGATATACAGAGCTGCTTTAGTTTCGCCTGTGGATGAAAACGAACGATTAAATGCTAAAGCCTTAACGTGATTTATTACTGAATCTAGATGTTTTAGGTTTAAGCTTAAAATAGTGTTCATAAATTTCTCAAATACATGTCAACTTTTTAATATATGTTTTATATTTTATTTTTATTTTTCTTTTATAAGTTAATTTCTATGGAGATCAGAAATTTTATAATTAATGCAGGAGGAGGGATTCGAACCCTCGAACTCCTATGAGACTAGAGCCTCGGTCTAGCACCGTTGACCAGGCTTGGCAACTCCTGCAAATATTTTAAATAAAATCAGATGATTTTTTATTAATTTTCTTAAACTTAATAGCATTAAAGAATAGAAGCATTAAAAAATTTTTTTTTTGTTTTCTTTGATAAGATAATAATAATTGAAGTAGGCACTGATTTTAATAAAAGAAATTTACTTATATCCTATGAGCATTTAATTTAACAAAATTTTTATTGATAAGTTATAAATATTTATTAAATGGTTTTTTTAGAATTTGATTTAGTGAGAAAGACGAAGTTGAGCAAGGATGCCAATTGATACAAAGAAATTAAGCGCCTTACTCCAATGGTATAAGCAGAGTTTGGGTGAGGATTTAGTTGCAGCACTTGTAGTAAATAGAGATGGCTTGATCATGGACTCATTAATTGGTTCTTCAGAAAAAACACTTGATGAAGAAATTATTGGGGGTGTAAGCGCTTTAGTTGAACCAGTACTAACTAGAATTACGAAAGAATTCAGTTCAGGATCGTTTGGAACGGGTACCTTTGATACTGAAGAATATCGATTCATATTCTGCGAGTCTGGACCAGAAGCGGTTCTAGTTACAGTTTTGAATTCCTTATCGGGGGTAGACGCGGTTTTCCCTTACGCCTATTTAGCAGCTGAAAAGATTGCGCGAATTTTTGATGGTAGAACAGTGAGTCCCGTTATTCCAAAATTGATTTCAGAACCGGGTGGAAATCAAATCCAACGAAAAGTGGATAAAGTTCAAAAAGTTAAAATTAGATCAAAAGAATACCGCTTTAAATTAATACTTGGAGGAGATGGAGCTGTAGGTAAAACAAGTATGGTACATCGATATGTTGAAGATGTTTTTGAAAAAGATTATAAATCTACAATAGGGACCTCAATTATGAAAAAGGAATGCTCTTTTAAAGAGCTTGAAAGCACCGTTAGGTTTGTTATTTGGGATTTAGCGGGGCAAGCTCAGTTTAAACGGGTTAGACTGAAATATTTAGCTAATGCAATAGCAGGAATTTTAGTTTATGATGTAACTAATCGAGCTAGTTTCGAAAATATAGATGAAAATTGGTACAAGGAGGTTAAGAAAGCTTCTCCTAATATTGCACTTATTTTAGTAGGGAATAAGATAGACTTAAAAGAAGAAAGAGTTGTGTCAAGCGAAGAAGGAGAATCGTTATCGAATCAATTAAAGCTAACATATATGGAAACATCTGCCAAGACGGGAGAGAGCATAAATGACGCTTTCAAAATGCTTGCTCTACAAATTATTAAAAAATATATAGAAACGCAGGATGTATAAATGGAGCCTTTGGGGGGAGTTGAACCCCCGATCTACTGATAATTCGAATCAATTAATTTTACGAATCAGTTGCTCTACGACTAAGCCACAAAGGCTAGTAATTAAATATATTAAATATAAATTATAAAAAATTATAAAATTTTCTAATGAATAAAAACGATATCATTAGTTCAATCGGAGAAATAAAACTAATCCATATTATAGAAGATATAATTCTTAAAAAAACGGGTAAAGAATTAGTTAGAGACGATTCCTTCTTTTTTGAAATTGATGTAGAAAAAGATAGAGATAATCTTGTTCTTAACTCGGATTTGTTTAATGCCACAACTGACGCTCCCGTACAAATGAATTTTTATCAGATGGGGCGGAAATCTGTTCTCATGAATATTAGTGATCTCGTTGTTAAGGGAGTAAAACCTGAAGGAATTATTGTTTCATTAGGTCTCCCGGAAGAAATGAAAGTTTTAGATTTTGGAAGTCTAATTGAGGGGATTGTTGATTATTCAAAAGCATGGAATTTAAATTATCTTGGGGGAGATTTAAACTATTCACACGAGATTATTATAAATCCAACAGTATTTGGTTTTAAGAACCGTAACAAAATTATTTACCGAAAAGGCATAAAACCAGGTGATGTAGTAGCAGTTAACAATAAATTTGGTTTGACAGGCGTAGGATTTGATATAATTTTAAACAGAACGCGGAGATTAGAAGATTTTTCTAAATATAAAAGAGCAATAAAAAGTGTGTTAGAACCAAACGAATTGGGAATAGAAGGAATTATTTTGGCTGATAACGAATTAGCAACAGCTAGTATTGATTCTTCAGATGGTCTATCGAAATCTTTAAAAGATTTACTGTTGTCAATTCCTAATTTGGGGTTTGAAATCGAATTCAATGAAAGTTTAATTCATCCAGATGCATTACAATACTCTAAAGAATTCCATATTTCACTTGAAAAACTAGTTTTTAGTGGAGGAGAGGAATTTATCCATCTTTTTACAATTGACATAAAAAACTTTGATATCGCTCAAAAGTTAATTGCATCTAAAGGAGGGAAACTCATTAAGGTTGGAAAAGTGATTCCTGAGGAGAAAATTTATTTATTAAAAGAAGGAAGAAGGATTGAACTTAAAAGTCAAGGTTATGAACATTTCAAATAATAATCCTTAAGGAAATCAATCTAGGAACATAGAACATACATGATTACAGAAAAAGTTATAAATTATTCTAGATTTTATCTATTACATTTTTATTTAAGATTCTTTTTCACAGAATTAGTATTATTTGATCTTAATAAAATGCATTAGTATAGGGCCATTAGCGCAGGCAGGTAGCGCAGCAGGCTTTTAACCTGAAGGTCGTGGGTTCGATACACTCGTTCGTTAAGAATAGATGCGAAATTCCCACATGGCCCGTATTTTTTCTATAAAAGGAATAGATTCTAAACTTAAAAAGATATACCTTTATTTGTTAAAATTTTAAAATTTAATACCGATAAAAATTAATTTCGCTGAAAATTAACAAATATAATAAAATTCTTTTCAAATTAAACTATATGCCCAATTTAGAATTCAAATTGCCCTCTGACGAATCAGAGCAATTAATAGTGAAGTCTCAAGATACAACAAATAAGGATTATGGGTGTGACCCTAATAATAGAGATATAGAAGATCTCTTAACACACGGAGTTATAAACTTGGATAAACCTAGCGGACCAACGAGTCACGAGGTAGTTTCTTGGGCTCGTAAAATATTAGAGATAGATAACGCAGGGCACGGAGGAACGTTAGATCCAAAGGTAACTGGAATATTACCTTGTGCCCTTGGTAAAGCTACTCGAGTTTTGTCTGCATTATTATATGGAGGTAAAGAATATGTTGGAATTATGTATTTACATACACCTGTGATGATGAAAAAAATAGAAAAAGTATTTAAAATTTTTACAGGTCAGATCTATCAAACACCTCCTATAAAATCGTCAGTAGTAAGAAAATTAAGGATTAGGGAGATTTATTATACTAGCGTGCTTGAAGTAAATGATAACCACGTATTATTTAAAGTTGGATGCGAAGCAGGAACCTACATTCGAAAATTATGTTTTGATATAGGAGAAGCGTTGTGTTCAGGAGCTCATATGTTGGAACTAAGGAGAACTAGAGTTGGACATTTTAAAGAAGATAAAAGCTTAATTAGTCTTCAAAATCTAAAAGATTCTTATTCTCTCTATAAAGATGAGGGTGAGGAGTTTTATTTAAGAAAAATAATTTCGCCTATGGAAAAAATTGTTTCCCACTTGCCTAAAATTTACGTGAGAGATACTGCTGTTGATGCACTATGCCATGGCGCCGATTTAGCTGCTGCGGGAGCTTGTTATATTGATGCCCGAATTAAAACAGATTTACAGGTTGTATTTATGACTCTCAAAAAAGAATTAATTGGTTTTGGTAAAGCAAAAATGGATGCGATGAAGATTTACAAAGCGAAGTCGGGTATTGTAGCTAAAACTAATAAGATTTTTATGGAACGAGGAATATATCCCAGGTGGAATGAAATCAAAAATAATTAATAAATAGATCAATAAAGATGGATGAGAAGAACCAGCACTATTCAACACAATTTCCTGATGTCAGAGTTAAAGTATATTCCGTTCCAGAAAGTTTGAAACGCCACTTATATCTTTTTAAAACGGTTACAGGTATTTTCTCGTTCAAAAAACTAGATTTAGGAACCAAAGTTTTTATAGAACACATGATCATTCCAGAAAAAGAGAGCGTTTTACTTGATCTGGGATGTGGTTATGGTGCGATTGGGATTGTATTAGCACAACAAACCCCTCAAAGTACTGTGTATTTAACCGATGTTAATAAAAGAGCGCTCTGGTGCACAAAAGAAAACATAAAATATAATTTATCAGAGAGATCAGGTAAAGTAATAGTTTTACAGGGAAGCTATCTTGATCCTTTTGAGAATAAGAGCATAAAATTTGATGGTATTTATATAAATCCCCCTTTACGTAATGGTAGGCGAGAATTTCTCACTTTATGTGAAGATATACCTCTTTATTTAAAATCCAAGGGCTTGTTTCAATTCGTTATAAAAAAAAAAATGGGAGCAGAATATATATATAACTACTTGAATACCCATCTCTCAGAATTATTTGAAATAATTGAAGTAACTTTTAAAAGATCGGGATACTGGATTTTCTATTTGACTACGTTCTAAATATTTTTTCAGGAGATATAATTTAATTTATTCTTATTTTCCTATTTTATAATTTGAAAAATCAAAGAGATTACGAGGAAAAATAGAAAAATTTTTTAGAAATAGAATATTTTTTGAAATAATTAGCGAGGAAAGAGGATTTTTTTTTTGACTAAAAAAAGGAAAATAGATGTTTTACTTCATGAACTAGTCCCTAAACATTACCTTCTAACAAAAGAAGAATCACAAAATTTGTTAGAGAAATATCAGATAAATATTTCTGATTTACCCCAAATGTTTGATAACGACCCAATTTCGATAGCAATTGGCGCAAAAGAAGGAGATATTGTAAAAATTGTTCGGGAATCTCATACGACTGTAAAATATATAAATTATTATCGGTATGTCAAAAAAGAAAAGGTTTAGTAAATCTCTTTTATTAAAACTAATATTCCAACAGGTTAATTAAAATTGAGTTCTGAAAGATTGTCTAATAGTGATAAATGGGTAGTGTTAAAAAGTTTATTTGATGAAAAAGGTTTAGTACGCCAACATCTCGATTCTTACAACAATTTTATAGAATATGAGATGCAAAGCATAGTTTATGAGTCAGGAGAAGTAATACCTGATATTCCAGGATTTAAAATTCATTTTGGAAAAATCAAAGTTGGTGTGCCAAAAGTTAGAGAAGCAGATGGTGCTACAATGGAGATTACGCCCATTGAAGCTAGGATACGGGAATTAAGTTATGCTGCAGATATTACCTTAGAAACGACTCCTATAACTATTGATGAACGAACTCAAAGGGAGGAGGCTGAAGAAATGCTAGATATTTATATTGGTAAAATACCAATCATGTTGAAAAGTTGCCGTTGCCCTTTAGAAAGTTTATCTGAACAAGAATTAATTAACAGAGGGGAAGACCCACTTGATCCAGGTGGATATTTTATAATCAATGGAACAGAACGGGTACTAGTGACACAAGAGGATTTAGCTCCCAATAGAATTTTAGCTGAAGAAGCTAGCCGAAGTTCGAGTGCTACGCACCAAGCAAAAGTATTTTCCACGAGAAGTGGTTTTCGAGCACCAGTAACTATAGAAAGAAAGAAAGACGGAAACCTTAGAGTATCTTTTCCTTCAGTTCCCGGAAAGATTCCGTTGGCAATCTTAATGCGTGCCTTGGGATTACACTCTGATAAAGAAATCTTTGAAGCTATCTCCGAAAATGATGATATTCAAAAAGAATTAATTCCAGTCATAGATGTTGCATCTGAAATCCAAGTTTTAAAAGATCCAGAGAAATCCCAGCAAAATTCTCTAGATTATATAGGAAAGAGAGTGGCAATAGGACAAACGAAAGATTATCGTATTAGAAGAGCACTTCAAGTCTTAGATCGCTACCTTTTGCCTCATATTGGAAATGCGGAAGAAGATCGCATTAAAAAGGCTTATTATTTAGGACAGATGGCTCAAAAGGTTATGGAACTTGCTTTAGGGTTTCGTGAACCTGATGATAAAGATCATTACGCTAACAAAAGATTGAAATTGGCTGGTGAATTATTTACATCCCTTTTCAGAGTTGCATTTTTAAATCTTGTAAAAGACATAAAATACCAACTAGAACGGACCGCCGTTCGAGGTAGAGCTCCTAATATTAAAACTGCTGTAAGAGCAGACGTAATAACGGAGAGAATAAGACACGCTTTAGCAACTGGTAATTGGGTTGGTGGTAAAGCAGGCGTTAGTCAATTGTTAAATAGAACAAATCATGTAGGAACATTGAGTCATTTAAGGAGAGTTATATCTCCATTAAGTAGAAGTCAACCCCATTTTGAAGCAAGAGATTTACATCCTACTCAGTGGGGTAAGATTTGCCCCGCAGAAACCCCAGAAGGACCAAATTGTGGGTTAGTAAAAAATTTAGCACTAGCTTCTATTATATCTGTAGGCACCGACGAAAGAGTTATCGAGAACATCTTAATCGATCTAGGAGTAATTCCTATTAACGAAGTGAAAAGCGTAATGGGGGAAAAAGTAAATGTCTTTCTTAACGGTAAATTAGTGGGTATTCATCAAAAATATAATCCCTTTACGAATCAACTTCGAGAAAAAAGGCGGAAAGGTGAGATTGGTCAGCACGTTAATATTGGATATTATCACGATTCAAGAGAAATTCAAATAAATTGTGACGCTGGTAGAGCAACTAGACCGTTGTTTATAATTAAAAATAAGCAAACGCTTATCACAAAAGAGGATATAGAAAAAATAAAACAAGCCAAGTATACTTGGTCTGATTTAATTCAGAAAGGCGTTATTGAATATCTAGATGCTGAAGAAGAAGAAAACGCGTATATTGCTATGTTTGAAGAAGATATAACAGCTGAACACACGCATCTAGAGATTTCTCCTGCTGCAATTTTAGGTATTTGTGCTTCGGTTATTCCATTTCCTGAACATAATCAGTCTCCTCGAAATACATACGAGGCAGGAATGGTTAAACAAGCCTTAGGCCTGTTTGCTGCAAACATGCATTTAAGACTTGATACGCGCGGTCACACGCTTCATTACCCCCAACAAGCCTTAGTAAAAACGAGTCCAGTGGAGATAATTGGTATTAATCGCCGACCAGCGGGCCAAAATTTCATAGTCGGAATGATGAGTTTTGAAGGATATAATATTGAAGATGCAATTATTATAAACAAAGCCTCAATAGAACGCGGATTGGCACGTAGTCACTTCTTTAGAACTTATGATGCTGAGGAGAGGAAATATCCGGGAGGAGAATTAGATAAATTCGAAATTCCCGAAAGAGGAGTCAGAGGATTCAAATCTGCTGAATCTTATAGATTATTATCTGAAGAAGATGGAATAATTGAACCTGAAACTGCTGTTGGCGGCGGCGATGTTCTTATTGGTCGAACATCTCCCCCACGCTTTATTAAGTCTTACGAAGAATTTGAGTTGATGCAACCAGACAGAAGGGAAACTTCAAAAAACATGCGTCACAATGAAAAAGGAATTGTAGATACGGTAATCATATCTGAAACTGTCGATGGAAATAAATTAGTTAAGATTAAAGTTAGAGACTTACGCATTCCCGAATTAGGAGATAAATTTTCTTCTCGACATGGTCAGAAGGGAGTACTTGGGCTCATCCAACCCGCAGAAGACATGCCATTCACTTCAAACGGGGTAATTCCAGATATTGTAGTAAATCCTCACGCCATGCCATCAAGAATGACTTTAGGACAATTATTTGAAGGTATTAGTGGTAAAATCGCATGTGCAACAGGAAAATTGGGCGATGCGACAGCATTCGAGTGGAAAGACATCACGAAACTTCAGGACCAATTAGTTGATTCAGGTTTTGAATTTAATGGGAGAGAAGTGATGTATAATGGCATAACCGGGAAAAAATACGAAATGGGGATTTATTGCGCTCCGATTTATTATCAGAAATTGTACCATCTCGTAGCAGATAAACTCCACGCACGAGCGAGAGGTCCAGTTCAAATCTTAACGAGACAACCAACAGAAGGTAGAGCAAGAGAAGGGGGACTACGATTCGGTGAGATGGAAAGAGATTGCTTAGTGGGGCATGGATCGGCTCTTTTATTAAAGGAGAGATTACTTGATGAGTCTGATCGAACAGTAATATTAGTATGTGAGAAGTGTGGGCTTTTAGCAGTATATGATCGAAACAGAGATAAGAGATATTGCCCTGTATGTGGAGAAAGAACTGTGATTTCTAAAGTAGTATGTTCTTATGCCTTTAAACTTTTACTCCAAGAAATGATGTCTCTTGGATTAGCGCCTAGGCTTAAATTAAAAGAAAAAATATAATTTATTTTTCTCTAGTTTTATTTTTTGCGTTGTTTTGATACAAATTTTTATAAAAAGAAAAAAAAAAATAAGTTAATTTTTGGATCAACCGAATTGAATAAAAGTATACAATTCTGGAATTAGAGAATAAATAATGTACAAAATGAATAGCGTCAAAAGCGAAACCCATAATGCGTGTTCCCAAGAAATACTTAGTAAGAATTTAGTTAAAGCTAATAACAAAAGAAAGAATATTATTGGCCCAAAATTCTCCAGAAAGTTGTGACCCCCACCATCAATTACTGATCTTATAGTTGCTAATCCATCACCTAAAAGATTCAGAACCATCATAATTGTTCTTACGATAATGGGTAGCACTAAAACTGCTATAAAAGCTAAGATAAGAATTAAAACCCATTTGTCTCGCGCTTTAGTTTTAGAAACAACTAAAAGAACAGCTATGTACATAATTAGAAATACTATTACTGTTGCTAAGATTAACCACAAGATGAAAAATAGAGTATTATCTATTTGAAATAACATGTTTCTTCTCCTTCTTATAGATTTTAAATTTTGTTTAAATTTTAAATTAAGAGAAAAATACTCTCCTTCTTTTATAAATCTTTATTATATTTTTTATTGATTCTTATGAGATAGAATTTAGCACGTGAAGACACTTAGAACTTCATTATATAAGAAACAATTCTGAGTTCAATTATAACTAGCAGAGTTATATCCCTAATGTAATTAGGAAGAAGTGGAATGCGAACCCTAGCAATATTGCAGATATGCTAATTGAAATAATTGAGAGTTTAATTGATAATTCTCTTCCATATCTTGTATATACAATTAATATTGTCAAAGAGAGGAACCCAATGACAAGAAAAATCCACGCTAAGACCCAAATAGTTAATGAAGGAACTTGAAAATCATCGATTTGTAAGTATAAAAATAACATCAAAAATCGTTACTTGTTTTTATGGTTTAAGTAATATCTTATCTTTTATTTTTTTTTAACTTTATTAATCTGATTTCATAAGTGTCGCGATGAGAGAAAATAGTCAGTAATTTTTATTAAATTTTGGAGGAATTATAGATTTTTTTTGCCATTTTTATGTACCTTGTGAGATATGGTAAACCATTGAACTTTTTCTCAAAGTAATTAACCATTTCTTGAAATTCTAATTTTCTATGAAGAGTTCCGTTTCTAAGTAAGGAAAAAATAAAAAATATAAAGTTTTTTCTAAGATTTTTAAAATTCGTAGAAAATTTATCATTTCTTCTAAAAATCATAGATTCTTTCATGAAATGTAGCATATTTTTTCTTATCTTGTAGTCTATATGTAAATTATCTATATGTATTGATATATTAAGAACAGAGGTTAAATAATAACTTTTATCGAAAAATTTACATAAATAGAAACCGAATTTGAACACGGCCTTAGTAAATTCTCTCTCGGAAACTAATGTATTCCCGGAAGATTTACTTTCTTTTAGGCTTTTATCTAGATGATAAAGACTTCTCGCAAAAATATCATCGAAATCATGTTTAAGGTCAGAAATTTTGGGAAGTTGATTTCGTATATCTTTACCATATAAGAGTTGAGAGTTCTCTTGACACTTCAAGTCTAAAATGCTCCACTCGTAATTAGCAAATGACTCGTAGGCAAATATTTCTTTTTCCTTTAATGCTTGTAGTGAATTGTATCCTAGCCAAACATTAAAATTTTCGATATTTTTAGTTTCGTATCGAACTTCTGTCCAATCGAGTTTTGGGATTTTATCGAATGAGGTTACTATGACAATTACATCAATATCAGTACTTTTCCAATCAAATGGAAGCGTTTCATCAAAATAGCTTCCTATACCGTACACACTGATTATATTATCTTTAAAACTATCCTCTAAATAGTTAATAATATTTGAAATTATACTATCTTTTGTTTTAATTTTGTTCACTATTTATTGCATAAATTAAAATTTTAAGTTGTGTTCTATTTATAATATCATTATTTAGATATTTATTATTAAAGAAATAATTTAATTGAGTTAAAATGCATTTTTTAAACAAGTTAATTGTCACGCCAAATTTAGACGACCCCGCAAAAAAACACATGCACATTCATAGACACTTCTATAGATATTCTAAAGGAGATTTTATTGGTCCTGCGTTAAAAATCTCTAAAACAAAGGGAAAAATAACCCTTAAAGGAGCTCACGAATATGAAGATTTAATTTTAGAGCTTGTCGTGAGATCTCTATCGAATTCCCAACCTGATTTTGAGATTAAAGGGAAATTAATTACAGGAAGCGATTTACAAGATACAATATCAAATCTAGGCTTAAATTGGGCTTTGAAAAAATCCACAGGCAAAACTAAAAACTACAAAGCAGACATTATTGACCAGATCAATAAGAACCTGTTATTACAAGCACTAGAAATATTTAGAGAGAATAGCTACTTACTGTTATCTTTCGTTATTAATCCAACTTGTAAAGTTACTACCAAAAAAAAAATACCCCAACCATCCAAAAAAAAAGCTGAAGATGACGATGTGAATAAAAGAATTCAATTTTGTACCGGAATACTTAGTAATACAGATGCTAATCTTAAGATGGTGTTAGATTTAGCTGTTCCTGATTTTATATCTGATATCCCTAAAAATTGGAAGTCCATTATAATACTTAATAATTATGAAATAAACGAGATTGAGATTCCTACGAATATCAAGGACACACGTTTATTAAGAATCATGGCGATAAGAAAAGGAAAAATGTTTCGATCACTTAATATTGATGGTGAATTAATAGAAAAACAATACTCGATTTTAGTTTAAAATTCAACAAGCTAAATTCAAATATTTTAAAATTCAAAAAATTTAATTTTTATGAAATTTTTACTTGTTTAACCAATAGAAAAGAATGAGAAAATCACGGATTATGAAGGATTTAAGCCCTCTGTTAAGATCTTTTTTGTATATAATAAGTGGAGATATAGCAATAGAAGTAGGAATTGAATTATTAAATTCGGAAAACGAAGATATAACTGATGAAGGTATTACTGAAAACATCAAAGACCGCCTTAAAGATAAAAATCCCGATATGAGTTTTGAAGTCAATAGTGAAGAATTTTTAAAATTAAATACCGTACGAAAGACATTATATAAATTATATAGCGGAAAATTAGCTCAATTTAGGAGAATTCGTGATAAATCCACAGGCTGGTTTATATATTATTGGTGGCACGAATTTGATTTGTTTGAAGAAATATTAATGGAAAAAAGAAGATTAATGGAGTTAAAATTAAGAGAAAGGTTAAAATTCGAGGAAAATAACTACTTCTTTGTTTGTAAAGATTGCCAAGATTCAAACAATAAATTCAATTTTGATAGAGCATTTGAGCTAAATTTCAAATGCCCTGATTGCGGAGGTCCATTAGAAGCTCAAGAAAATCAGGATATAATTCATTTTCTAAAAAAGAAAATAGTTCTTATTGAAAATATAGATTTTTCTTCTTATATTTAATCCTAGAGACTTACTCTAAAAAATAAAGGAATGTCTATTTTTATAAGCTTTTACTATCTGATGTTAGCTATTATAATCTGCTTATTTTTATTAGTTCCTATTTCTTTTTCTTTTTAACATAGGCGATGTCGCCTAAAGAAGACCCGTCAGATTTCTTCATATAATGACTTTGACGCCCAGTTGGCTCAATTTCATCTATTCTTTTAATGAGTTTAATGTTATAGACTTTTTCGATTTTCTTCGCTAACTTTATTGTTGGTTTAACTTTCCCAGCTTCAATTCTTCTTAATAAAGAAGGCTTTTCGTTTAGTTTTTGAGCAAACTGATCTTGATTAAATCCACGAGCATTACGAGCGTTTCTTATTCTCATAGCATAATCACTAACAATTTCCACACTTTCGTCGATTTCTCTCCTATGTACTACTTTTTTCAGAGAAGATTTAGGTTTAGTATATAAGTCTTTGGAAGTAGCCGTTAATTTAGGCTTTGATTTGATTTTTATGCCAAATTGAGCACAGCTTTGACACACAGTAATTTTAGCCCCTTCTATTATAACTTTTTCTCCCCGACCCCATATTTTTCCACCACATATGGGACATTCCTTCTCAAATTGGTTCGCTATTTTTTTCGACATATAATAACCTAACACTTAATAATTTCAAAGGAAAAGCATTATATATAAGATCGGGATATAGAACTCTTATAATTTTTGATTTTTAGATAAAACTCGTTATAAAATATAATACAAAAATTTTTTAAAACTCATCTTCTTTTTGATATTAGCGTATTACCTTAAGTTTAAATGATTAAATTGTTATTATTAAATTAAAATATCACCTTAAAAGATGGGGAATACAACGACTGAAAAATCAAGGAAAAAAAAGGAAGAGTCTAAGGATGAAGAATATATCATCACTTATACAAGACATCTTGAAAAGAGATTAAGAAATCTAGAAACCGAAAAGCAACTATTAGATGCTGAACGTTTAAGATTAGAGCAGGAATTAAACAGTTTAAGGAATGAAATTGATAGATTAAGAGAACCCCCTTTAATTTCGGCGACTGTAATTGATATACTGGAAGACACAGGCAAAGTTATAGTAAAAAGCTCCACTGGACCTAGTTTTGTTGTTAACCCTAGTAGAAAAGTTAAAAATGAAAAATTAACTCCAGGAATGCGAGTCGCTTTAAATCAAAGAACTTTTGCTATAATGGAAATTTTACCAACTAAATTAGATCCATTTGTGAAAGGAATGGAAGTTATAGACGAGATTCCAGATCTCTCTTACGAGGATGTAGGTGGATTAGATGATCAGATACAAGAGGTAAGAGAAACTGTGGAACTACCTTTATTAAAACCAGAGTTGTTTGAACAAATAGGAATTGATCCTCCCAAAGGAGTTTTGCTTTATGGACCCCCTGGTACGGGTAAAACTTTAGTTGCAAAAGCAGTTGCGCACGAAACTGAAGCTACATTCATTAGAATAATTGGTTCAGAGTTAGTACAAAAATTTATAGGCGAAGGTGCTCGTTTAGTAAGAGAAATTTTCAATTTAGCGAAACAAAAAGCCCCTACTATCTTATTTATTGATGAATTAGACGCAATTGGATCTCAAAGATTAAAAATTGCAACTTCAGGCGACAGAGAAGTTCAGAGGACTTTAATGCAATTATTAAGCGAATTAGACGGATTTGGAGAAAGGGGAGATGTGAAAATAATTGGTGCGACTAATCGAATTGATATATTAGATCCTGCTTTATTAAGACCAGGTAGGTTTGACCGGATGATTGATTTTCCAATCCCGGAAGAGGAAGCTAGAAAATCAATCTTTAAAATTCACACGAGAACTTTAAATATCGAGGGAGAACTTAATATCAAAAAACTTGTTGAGCTAACTGAAGGAGCAACTGGAGCGGATATTAAAGCAATTTGTACTGAAGCCGGAATGTTTGCAATAAGGAAAGAAGCAAAACGAATAGTAAAAGATGATTTTATTGAAGCTGTCAATAAAGTAATGAATAAAATGAAAGATAAGGCATTACAATCAAGAATGTATACTTAACCATCTTCTTTACAAAAAATCATCTTTATTTAATTTTAATCGATACAGAAATCAATATGGAAACTAAACTGCTCTTTTCTTTAAGAAAAGTAAAGGCTATTTCTGATTACCAATTTGGCCAATCGATAACGGATATTCTGTTTGAAGATGATAGTGAGATTTATTTTAAATTTTCTAAAAACACCGGAAAAATTAAACATGTGTTTTATAGAAATAAGCTTCTGCTAAATTTAAGACCGACTAATGGATTTTTTACATTAAGTTTATTCTCAGCTGAGAAAATAATTAAGAATATTCCAACCCCAAGGCTAAGGGGTATAGTAATGAATGAAATATCTGATTTCATTAAAATAGGTCGTAACGTCTTTTGTAAACATATAATAGATATAGACGATAATTTAAGACCATCTGACGAGATTATTGTTGTTAATCAAGAAGATGAAATTTTAGCGATCGGAAAGTTAGTCATCCCAGTCCCGTATGTTCGAAGTTTTAAAACGGGAATTGCCATAAAAGTTCGGAAAGGTATAGGTAAATCAAAATTATAAAATTGAATAAATAATAATAAATATATAGTTTGGAGTTGTTGAAAAAATTGGTAAAATTACCAAAAGAGATGCAAAAAAAAGAAAAAAGCAAACCAACGCGTCCACAAGCAACAAAAAAAAGAGAAGGACAACAATTTGCTTCAAGACAGATGCGTCGTCGAATGCAGCAACAAGGTATTGAAATGGATCAAATTAACGCTACAAGAGTAATAATAGAAAGTCAAGAAAAAACTCTCGTAATTGATCAGCCTGAAGTTGTGTTAATGAAGCAAATGGGACAAGAGATTTATCAAATAATAGGGGAAGCAGAGGAATACTCTGTAGGGGAAGTTAGAATTGGAGAAAAAGAAGAAGGAGAAATAGCAGAAGTTACTGAGGAATATGAAGCAAAACCGGTTATAACTGAAAATGATATAATGTTAGTGGCTGCTCAAGCAAAGGTAGATAAAGAAGAAGCGAATGCTGCGTTAATTGATAGTGAGGGAGATATTGCAAAAGCGATTTTGTTTTTGAAAAACAAACCTTAAGATCTTGAATCGTAATTCTAGAAAAAAAAAGAATTAAGAATCATTAACCATTCAATTTTTTATAGTTAGTATGGTAAGAAAGTTATGTCAAAAGTAAAGAAAAAACCTACGAGGTTGCCTGGAGGATTATCTAGGGAGGAAATCATATTTGAGAAAATTATTCATTTTTCAGGATGGATTTTTTTAATTGCTTTGTTGCTGCTTTTAAGTGCGTTTTTTATTTTTGACTCAATATTAGATTTAATTGAATTAGAGTTAAATCCGTCAACATTTTCGTTAATAATTTTCACTGGAACAAATTCAGCAATTAGTTTTGCGTTAGCGACACGAATAAAGAAAAACAGAGATCAAAAAAAGAAATTGTATATTGATTGGCTTCTAGGCGAATTTATTTTGTGTATGATTGCAATTTTTGTTGTTGCCGTTTATCAGTGGTAAGCATTTTTTATTTCCTTTTTTAGTTGCGCAGATTTATTTATAATCTTCTCTTAAAGGACTAAACACGTCTATAACTTCTGAAGCTTCCAATATCTTAGCCCCGTGTTTTTCGTTTGATTCAAAAACATAACTATCTCCTTCTTTAGCCATAAATTCTTCATTTTCGGTAAAAAATTGTAATTTTCCTTTTAATACATACCCAATTTGATGTTCTTTATGTGAATGAAGGGGAACCTCAGAATTTTCTTTGAGAAAAAAATGGCATAGCATCATATTATTGTTATAAATTAGAGTTTTTCGATATATTCCCGGTATTGCTTCTATTGATTTGACGGAACTTTTATTCACAGTATTTAACTTCATTTTAAACGCTTTAATTATTTGATATCATCTATTTCTTCTTTAAATATACTCATAGTGAATAATTTTTAAATTTTATATTGTTCAATTGAAAATTACAAAACCCATGAAGACGACAATTTTAAGTCTATGAGTAAAATATCGAAATTTAAGATAGCACAACCAGACTTAAAGGTGAAAGTATCGAAATTTCTGCGGATTAGTTAACCGGTTTTTGAGATTGTGAATAAAAGGTTAATAAATTAAGTTTAAATTGGAGAAAAAAATACATTTTTATATCAAAAGAAGCAAAATATTAACGAGAATAAATAATAATTAAGGCTATTATTTCGGTTCATTAAGCCGACAAAAATCCTTAGTTTTTATAGTGGTAAAATACCGCTATCACTTAGGTGGAAAATGTAAATTAAAAAAAAGAAATGATTAATATGGTTTTGATTCCAGAGTCTGAAACAACTAAAGAAAAGAAAATGTTAGAAAGGGGGTTTTTAAAAAATTTACTACCAAGGATTTCACGAACAGAAGGCGATGTAGTACCTTTTAATCCCTTCAAAATAAAACAAAGCATTGTTAACGAAACAGGGTTAGATTTAGAATCTGCTGACAGAATTACTGAGTTAGTTGTGAGAAGAATTATTTCTTCTAACATTAGTTTTCTTTCTGGCCCACACATTAGGGAAATCGTTTGCTCAATATTATCAGAACAACACTACGAAGACGAGCGTAAGATATATACCAGAATAGGTATGCCATTAATGGATTATGAAGCGATATTAGAAAAAGGCGTTAATGAGAACGCAAATCAAGATATGAATCCAGAAAGTATCCATCATTGGGCTGCAAATAGAATATCTGATGAGTATGCCCTCTTAAGAATTTTAAACTCGGAAGAAGCGCACGCTCATTTATACGGCGATGTCCATATACACATGTTAAGATATTTCGACCTTCGCCCGTTTTGTCAAGAATGGGATCCCCGCATGATTCTCGAACACGGACTTCCTCCCGTAAATAGTTGGGCCCATTGTAGTAGATCTGGTCCTGCTGGAAGCTTACGGGTCGCTGTTACGCATTTAGCAAAATGGTTAGGGATCATACAAGGTGAATTTAGTGGAGGTTTAGGATATGATTACATAACGACATTCCTTGCTCCTTACGCAAAAGGACTTTCCGAGAGGGAAATCGAACAATCAATGCAATGTTTTATTTTTGAAACGAACCAGATATTTGCTGCTAGGGGTGGTCAAGTACCCTTCACATCAATTTCGTGTGTTCCCACGGTACCTGAAGGTTTGTTTGGTATTCCTGCTATTGGCCCCCACGGAAAAATTATTGGAAGATATGGCGATTATAAAAATGAGTGTCTAAAACTTTTTGATGCTCTAACCGACGTTTATATACACGGTGACTACGATGGAAAACTGTTTGCTTTTCCAAAACACGAAATAAAGATTAAAAAAGAGTGGCTTAAAGAGTTTGAACCGTCCTACATTAAACTGATGGAAGAAGTCACTAAGATGGGAACTCCTTATTTTCTTAATATGTGTCCAGAATGGATGCCAGACGAAATTCATAGTCAGTGTTGTCGAAAATTTTTAAGTGGGAATCAGATTATAAGTCGTTGTGAATTAGATCCTGAAAAAAGAAAAAATGTTAATGTTTGGGAAAACTATGTCTCAATTGGCTCACTTCAAAGCGTTAGTCTTAATTTACCTAGATACGCTTACATGTCTGCTAACGAAGAAGATTACTTTAGAATTTTAGATAAGAATATGGAGCTTTCTGCAAGAATTTTATTAAAAAAATGGAAATTAATAGAAAAACGCTTAAGATCGGGCCATTTACCCTTATGCAGTGGAAAAATTAATGGAAATCCAATTTTTAACTTAAAAGATCAAAATCTTTCTATAGGTTTTACTGGCTTAAACGAAGCCATAAAAAGTCTGATTGGATATGAACTGCACGAACACGATACTGCATACAATTTTGGAAAAAAAGTACTAGAATATATGGTTGCAAAATGTAATTCTATGACCGAGAGCAATGGAATTAGCTTTTCACTTTGGGAACAACCTGCCGAATCTAGTTCTGGGCGCTTCGCTAGATTAGATTTGAAACATTTCCCTAAAAAAGCAATTCCGCAATCTTCGGGTAACTCTGCTTATTATACAAATTCTAGTCACTTTAGATATGATGCTGATATAGGTTTATCTGAAAGAATTAGAAAGCAAGGAGACTTTCACCCTATTGTTGAAGGAGGTGTAATAACGCATATCTGGCTTGGTGAGCAAAATTCTGATATCGAAGGGCTTTGGGAATTAACGAAGAATATTTGTTTAAACACAAACACAGCTTATTTCGCGTATACCATTGATTTTACTTATTGCTCTTCATGTAGGAAAATGTTTCAACAAAGTCAATTTACTTGTCCTCAATGCCACTCCCATGATGTAAAAGTATATTCTCGTATCACAGGATATTATAGCGAAGTTAATAGATACAATCCGGGAAAAAGAGCAGAGTGGGAAGCAAGAAAACGAGAACATTTGATATTTTAACTTTTCTTCTTTAATTTTTTAAATAATGTAGTATCTTACAATATTTATGAAAGAAGATTTATCGCTAAAAGAGTATCAAAAAAAAATTGATAAGTGGATTCTAAATCACGGTGGCTACTGGCCTCCTCTCTCAATGTTTAGTGGGATAGTGGAAGAAGTTGGTGAATTAGCTAAGGAATTAAATCATCTTGAAGGATTTAAGCCAAAAAAGTCTGGCAAAACGGAAACAAAACTAGGTGAAGAACTCGCAGATGTTATTTTTGCTATAATTTGCGTTGCGAATTATTATAAAATTGACATTCACAACGAACTGGACCTTGTAATAGAAAAATTTGCTAAACGAGATTCAAAAAGGTTTAATTAAGTAAGGAATTTTACCGTTTTCAGGAGTTTTCTCCGAATATAAATCTCAATTTGTAAAATTTTAATTCTTTTAAGCTTTTTTATTTTTTAGATGTATAGGAAATTATAATAATAATTATTTATTTACCTTAAAAAATGCAAGAAGAAGGTTTAGAGAAACGAGAAATACTTAATTTGCTAGAAAAAAAGCTAGAGAAAGATTTTTCTTACGATTCAGGATTCATTTTAGGATCCATGTGCACAGAACCCTTAGATATTGCTAAAGAAATCTATATTAAATATATTTCTAAGAATTTAGGAGACCCAGGGTTATTTTTAGGCACTGCTGCATTGGAAGAAGAATTAATCTTCGAAATTGGTGCCTTATTTGGCAATAGAAATATTATTGGGACTTTTACTACTGGAGGGTCCGAAGCCAATTTGATAGCTATGAGGATTGCTAGGAATTTGCGATCTGATATAAAAAACCCCGAAGTTGTGGTTCCAGCTTCTGCTCATATTTCTTTCGATAAAGCAGCAGATATTTTAAACCTTAAACTGAGGAAAGTAAAATTAATGGATAATTTTCAAGTAGATTTAAATCATTTCGAATCTTTAATAAACAAAAACACTTGCGCGGTTGTAGAGGTTGCAGGTACGACTTCCTTAGGTTTAATTGATCCAGTTGAAGAAATAGGGAAACTTGTTGAAGGAAAGAATATATTTTTTCACATCGATGCCGCGTTCGGCGGATTTGTCTTGCCTTTTCTAAAGAGATTAGGTTACCAAATTCCACTATGGGATTTCTCAGTAAAATCTGTCGATTCAATCACAGCAGACCCCCATAAAATGGGATTAGGAATAATTCCTTCAGGGGGCTTTTTTATTAAAGATGCCTTAATATTGCAGAAAACAGGTTTTGAAATTCCTTATTTAGCGGGAGGTAATTTTAAACACTTTCATATCGTTGGCACTAGACCCGGAGGTCCAATAATAGCATTTTGGGTAATATTAAAGTATTTAGGTATTAACGGCTTTAATGAGATTATAAGGAAATGTATGAAAAACACTGAATATTTAGCACAAAGAATATCAGAAATTAATGGAATAAAATTAGCTGTAGATCCGATTATGAATGTGATAGGAATCACCACAGAGAATGGAGATAGCATATGTGAAATCGAGAAAGCATTACGTAATAATAATTGGATGTTAGGGAAATTTCTGGATTTAAATTTAATTAGAGTTGTGATAATGCCGCACGTAAAAAGAGAACATTTATCTAATTTTGTATCTGATTTAGAAAAAATTGTAAAAAAACTAAAATTATAAAAGTAAGAAGTTCAAATTTTATAATATCCATCAGAAATATATTTATTAGTTGAAAAGTAATCTAATAATTTAAACAAGTTTATTAGGGTAAAATTCCTCTTTAGGAATGAATCGAGAATGGGAAAAGATAAAAAAAAAAAGCTTGGAATAAAAACAACGAGATATTTTACGAAAAGTTGCACTAATTGTATGTTTGAATACCCAAATTGGTTTACTAATTGCCCTAAATGTGGTGCTGCTTGGAATTCTGCTAAGGCGGAAAAAATCCAAAAAGAAATTCTTAAAAAAACAATCAAAATCGTCGTTAAAATAACAGAAGAGGATTTCAACAATACTTTAGAGAGGGTTCACCTTATCTTTAGTGCTGATCACGGAAAATCGTGGTATCGCTTCCAAATGGACCACGAGTTAGATTATTTTATTGCAGAGATTGCCGATGTTCCAACAGGTTCTATTGTTATCTATTATATAGAAGTATTACTGGCCCACGGCGAAAAAGTTATTGAGAATAATGAAGGTAATTATTTTTATTATGAGGTTGGCGTTCCTATCGAAGAATCAGAAGTAAATCGACAACTACCACAACAGGCGAAAGTAACGAGCGAATATAACGAAAGACCAGAAGTACGTACAAACAAGATCACAGAACCTAATCTTAATTTACAAGAAAATTTACTCGATTCTTCAGCTCCACTATCTCAAATTTATAGTAACAATAAAAAAATTCAACCACCACAACCGAAAAATTATCGTGTTGAGGATAATGTAACTATTTTTGGAAAGCTTCAAACTCAAATAGATCCAGAATTAAAAATATGTCCTTATTGTAATTCAAAGATCAAAGAATTGTGGAGCACCTGCCCCATCTGTGGTAAAAATATTTAGATGAACAAGATCGAAAATATCTTGTTTAGACTTTAAGATTTATAGCTTATTACCGCATTTATTACAAAATGTGTAATCAGAAGAAAGTATAGACCCACATTGTTCACAGATTAATAGATCCTTAGATTTAGATTTTTCTTCTTGAATTGGTTGAGTAGATGTAAACGCTGGAAAATTACTAGAATCGGCTTCAATATCTGCTACATTAGGAATAATTCTTAATTTGGATTTCCCCTCTTCTTTAATTTTACTTTCTCCCGTAAAAGGCTTGAAAAGAACGCTATGATCAGTGGTTAAATCTTCAGTTTTTTGAGTGAGGGTTTGAAATAAGGAATCCATCCTAGGTTTGGGCTTTGTTGGAGTAGGAGCTTGGGAAGGTTCCGATTTTGTAGGTTTAACTTGGTTTTCTTTTTTTGACTTTTTTGATTTTTTTGATTTTTT
>Ga0114930_10000552_pt1 | contig 38660 bp, 29 predicted proteins | sample AnhtaG_FD_87300 | JGI IMG/M metagenome (GOLD analysis project Ga0114930, IMG submission 87300) | Deep subsurface microbial communities from Anholt, Denmark to uncover new lineages of life (NeLLi) - Anholt_01485 metaG | ecosystem: Environmental > Aquatic > Marine > Oceanic > Sediment | place... | reverse complement strand
TATCTACCACCAGGGTGAGCTGATCAAGGTCTTGGGTTACACACGTTAGACTACGAGTGACCAACAGGTCTTTGCAGTTTCAAGCATTAAGACGACCGACCAAGAGGTCTTTGCAGTTCTCACCTAGTCCTTAGTCCTCAGTCCTTAGTCCTCGGTCCTCAGTCCTCAGCTGCCAGTCTGGTGATCTACTGATCACGGTGACTGACCGAGGAGTACTGCGAACTGGCGACTATGGACTGGCCTGTTGTTGCAACTGAGCGATGAAATCCTCCAAAGCCGGCTTCTGATCCTCAGGGGCCAGTTCCTTGGCCAGCGCTGCCTCGGCGAGGGCCTCATCCAGTTGCCTCAACTGATGGTAGAGCAGCGCCAGGTTCTTGTGGCTATTGTAGTCCTGCGGGGCAAGCTGCACCACGATCAGGTTCTCCTGTACCGCTCTCTCCAGCTCCCCCTGCTGGGCGTAGACGTAGCCCAGGGCTGAGTGAGCCTGAACCGAGTTGGAGTCCAGCTCCAGCCCCTTGCTGTAGGTCTCAGTCGCCTCCGCCCATTTCTCCTCTTCCAGATATTTCTGCCCCTGGGTCAGATAGGCCTGCAGGTCAGGCAGCGTCTCTGACGGTACTTCCACCTGGCCACCTAACTGGTTGACCAGCGCTTCCAACCCTGGCTTTTGATCCTCCGGAGCCAGCTCCCAGGCGCGCTGCGCCTCCGGCAGGGCCTTCTCCCCCTCGCCCAGTTGACTGTAGAGCAGGGCCAGGTTCTTGTGGCTGTTGAAATCTTTGGGCGAGCTCTGGGCCACGATCAGGTTCTCCTGCACCGCCTCCTCCAGCCTCCCCTGCTGCGCGTAAATGTAGCCCAGAGCTGAGTGCGCCTGGAGGATGTTGGGCCGCAGTTCCAGGGCCCGCCGATAGTTCTCCACAGCCTTGTCCCACTCCCCCTGATTCATGTAGACATCCCCCAGGAGGAGGTAGGTCTGCTCGTATTCCTGATCCAGGCTCAGCGAGGTTTGATACTTCTTTAGCGCCTGCTCACGGTCTCCTTTGAGGATGTAGACCAGTCCCCATTCATTCCACAGTTGGGCGTTGTGAGGGCTCAGAGAGGTGGCCTGTTTGTAGTAGGCCAGGGCCTCCTTCAGCTTCTCCTCGCGCGCGGCTGGATCGGAGGCCATCTCCGCCCAGGTGCGGTGGAGACGGGCCAGGTTGGCCGAATGATCGGTGTTGAGGGAGTTGATCTCCCGCGCTCGCTCCAATACCAACCGGCTGGCCTCCAGAAGTTCCCAGCGGCTCATCTGGGCTATCCTCTCCGGTTTCATACTCATCACATCGCTCATGGTGAGCTCGGGGGCCACTCCAGGCTGGTCGGGAGAAGTGCCCTTGCCCTTCTCCAGAAAAGCGCGGCCCAGGAACAGGTAGTAGAAATCCTCGTGGGGAGCTAACTGCAAAGCGCGCCGGTAGAGAGGGACACTCACTGCCCATTCCTTTTTGTTGTCATAGGGTTGGGCCTGTTTGTAGATGATGTCGGCCATCACCACCTGCAGGTTGGTGGCATACACCAGGACCACTGTCCCCAGGATCAGCAGGGGATACAGCCACCAGTTGCCCCGCTGCCAGCCCAGTTTCGGCAATCGTTCCCCCTTCAGCAAAGCGGCCCCCGTGGCCAGCAGCAGGGCCAGGAGACAGAGGTAGTAGTGGGGCAGGACACCGGCCACGCGGCTGGCGATACGCAGGATATCCTCCGGCGTGCGCGCTGTTTGGTGCAGGCGAAGCTGATAGTTGTGGGTGACCAGGAAAAGCAGGAACACCGCCGCTGACACCAGCACGTAGACTCCCAGAGCCGCCCCCCAGTTTGCCCCTTTCCTTGGCCTCGATTCTGCGAGGAACAGGGCCCCGCCAACCAGCCAGGTGAGCGCGAAGAGCCAGAGGATGCTGTGGTGGCCGGCCGAGAGGTCGAACTGGGCGGTTATGTAGTCGAACCCCATGGTCACCAGGATCAGGCCCATGAGAAGCGAACGGCTGAGCAGATCGCTGTCCCAACCCCACCCCTGTAGAGCACTGTCCCTTCGGTCTCGGCTCGACCTGCGCGGCCCCCTTCGGCTGCGGGATGGCCGCTCCACGGGGACAGTGGCGGGCCTGTGCCCTTCAGGGTATACGAGAGGCTCAGCACTTCGGAGATAGTACCCCATGACCACCATCAGCCCGGCGTAGGTCCAGAAGTAGGTGCGGGTGGCGGCAATGGCGATCCCAAAGTGGATCTCCACGAAATGGGCCATCAGAGCCGAGATGAGCCCAATCAGCAGAAGTTGATAGGGGCTACTCTCCGTCGCTTCCTCCTGGCGAAACAGGAGAGCGCGCAGGACGAGGTAGCTGGCCAGCCCCAGCATGATGCCAAAGGGGAGCCCCACGCCGATGAAGTGTGCCCCCTGCCAGAGGCCGAAGAAGATCGCCCCGGCCGCTCCTCCCCCGATCCAAAGCCCGATGAAGAGGTCCCGCTGGCGTCGGGTGGCGATGGCACCCACCCACTTGAGACCCTGATAGAAAACGGAGGCGAACAGCAACATGTACACCACAAAGCCGATCAGCCCGGTTATCACCAGGGCGTCGAAGGTCTCATTGTGGGAGCGGTCCGGCGAGGCATTGCGGGCCTCGTAGTGGGCCAGATCGGGGGGGTAGAAGCGGTTATAGGCCATGTACATGGCCTCGGGGCCGTAGCCGATGAGAGGCCGGATCGGGTTCAGGGTATCCTTTTGGCCAGAAGGGTATTCAATAGGAGGATGGGGGGAGATCAACTGCATCGCCCCCTGCCAGATAAGCACCCGCACCTTGCCCGTGCCTGTCTCCGTCTCAAAGACCCGGCCCAATCGCCCGACATAAGGTAGCCCCTTGAAGGGCTCCAGGGGAGTGCCGGGCAAATTCAGGAATACGAGGAACAGGCTGGCCATCACCGCCGCTGTGATCCAGCCATACATCACCATCCTCCATTGCCGGACCAGCGCCAGGAGGAGCACGAAGAAGAACAGCCCCCCCATCAGGCCCATCCAGGGGCCACGGCTCTTGCTGAAGAGGATGCAGATCAACTGCAGGGCCAGGATGAACAGATAGCTGGTAGCAAGAGTGATGTGCCGCCACTCTGTTTCCTCATCGGCGAGGATAGCGGAGAAGGACTCTACGACTCGGCTGAGGGTCAGAGGCAATACCATGATCAGGTAGGCAGCCACGAAGATAGCGTTGCCCATGTTGGCTGCCACCCGGCGTGAGACATCCCCTCCCCAGGGCAGGGGGTCCAGTCCGTAGTGCTGAATGAGGCCATACATGGAGATGGGGAGGCTCACTACGATCACCGTGGTCACCAGCCGGTGCACCTGGGATGGGCGCCGCAGGTTCTGGAGGATGAGAAAGAAGAGGACCAGATAGGCCAACGTAGTATAGGTGCCCTGCAGCCGCTGATAGGAACCCCACAGGCTCACCCGGTGCGTGACGGAGCCCAGGGTGCTGATGAGATAGACCCCTGCCAGGAGTAGAGTGGGGAGCATGAGGGGGGTGTTTCGGAGGCGAGCCCAAAGACGAAGGGAGGAATGGCCTTCAGAAGATGTTTCCCCTCGGACCTCCTCCAGAGTCTTGATCAGCCAGGCGGCGATCATGACCAGGGCGATGGATCGGAGCAGGGTCAGCTTATCCGGCTCGAACACGCGGCTGGAGTAGACGTTGAAGAACAGGGGCACGACGGTGATGGCCGTCAGCCACCCCGCTTCGATGATATGATCGCAGAAACGACTGAGTTTGGTCTGCATAGCATCTACCTCGCTCTGGAGCTTTCAGACCTTGGAGTAGTCATCATGAACTTATGTTCACCATCAAGTACGAAAACTTCACCACGGAGACACGGAGAACACAGAGGCTTTTTTGGTTTTTTTCTCCGTGCCCTCTGCGTCTCTGTGGTTATTTTCGGAGCAGCCAAGGCATATTATAGCGGGATTGGCCCTCAATGTCCAATCTCGAAATCCTTCTAGCAAAATAGTCAGTCTAACACGTGTGACGCATCACGGTCCGGTACACAGCCATCGTCTCCTGCGCTGCTCTCTCCCACGAGAAGCGATTCGCTTGCTCCAACCCTCGTTCCCCCATCTCCGCCCGCAGCGCCTCATCCCTCAGCACCTCGTGTATGGCACAGGCCATCTCTTCTGCGCTGGTGGGGTTGACATAGCGAGCCGCCCTGCCCCCAACCTCGGGCAGACTGGAGGCCCGGGAGCACACCACCGGCGTCCCACAGGCCATGGCCTCCAGAGGTGGCAGGCCGAACCCCTCGTACAGGGAGGGGAAAACGAAGAGTGTCGCTGCCGAATAAAGGGCCGGCAGGTCCTCGTCAGGCACGTGACCGAGGAGGATAACCTCGCGCTCCAACCCCAATTCCTCCAACCGGCGGAAGAAGGGCTGGTAAAGCCAGCCCTTTCCCCCGGCGATGACCAATCTCCACTCCTCAGCATTCAGTCCCCACTCTCCAGTTCCGCACCTTTGCCTCAGCAAGGCGAGGGCTTCGATGAGCCGCTGGTAGTTCTTGCGGGCTTCAAGGGTCCCCAGGCTGAGGATGAAACGCTCCGGCAGACTGTACTTTCGTCGCACACGCCTGATCTCTTCCACCGGCTGAGGCCGGAAACGGGGATCGGCCGCCTCGTAGACTACTGTGATCTTGCCGGGATCCACACCGTACAGTCTCACCACGTCCTGCCTGGTGGAATGGGAGACGGCGATGAGGTGATCGGCCCGGCGGACGAAGAGGGGCATGGCCAGGTTGAGGAAGGCGTAGTTGAGGGGTTTGTGGTAGTGGGGGAAGAGGCGAAAGACCAGGTCGTGGATGGTGAGCACGCACGGGGTATGGCGCAGTGGCATGAGCAGGTGCTCGGTGGCGTGGAAGAGCTCCGCTCCGGGCAGCAGCCGGTCGAAGCCGATGTGGGCCAACTGCCCCAGCCAGACGGCCATGCGCCAGGGCTTGTACCCGGCCCGGACCCTCCGCATAGGGGTTTCATTCAGGCTGGGGGGGAGGTGGGTCGAGGAGGTGCGGTTGTAGAAAAGGGCGAACCGCTCTGGCTCCCGGGCAAGAAGAGCTCGGGCCAGGCTCTCGGCATAGCGCCCCAGCCCGGCCCGGCCGTGGACTGCGGCGGAGATGTCTACATAAATGGTCACCGCCCGAGCCCTTTTTTCTCCAATAGTTCTTCACACACGGTGGCGATATCCTCGAACATCTTGCCAGCTCCGAACTCGATCAACCACTCACGACCGGCCTATCCCATGAGACATGTCTTTATCTTACCCCAAAAGCGCCCCAAAATCAAATTTTCTCCTCCATTTGCTTTCCCCGGATATATTGCTATCATAGTACAATGATTGGAGTTTGGAGTTCCGTAACTCGCAACCCGCAACCCGAAACTTGCAACTCCTGGGCACGGAGCCCTGGTGGTCATAAGTCCATTGGTGAGGTAGAAGATGATTGTCATGAAATTCGGTGGCACCTCAGTGGGCAACCCGGAGATGATCACCCGAACCGCGGAGATCATCCAACAGGAGCTGGAGAAGGGCCAGCAGGTGGTGGCAGTGGTCTCGGCCATGAGCGGGGTCACCAATGCCCTCACCAAAGCCGCCCGCTCAGCCGCCTCGGGCGACGATCTGACCTTCCGCCAGATCAAACGCCAGTTGCTCTCCCAACACCATCAGGCGGCAGCCCAGTGCATTCGGGACAGGCACCGCCAGCAGGAGCTTCTGGACCAGATCGAGGCCCGGCTGGGCGAGTTCGAGGCCCTCTGCCAGTCCATCTATATCCTGGGGGAACTGACGGCGCGGGGGATGGACGCCGTAGCCTCACTGGGCGAGCGGCTCGCAGCGCGCATCCTGGCCGCGCTGCTGGCCGGTCAGGGCTGTCCCGCGCAGGCGGTGGACGCCGCGGAGCTGATCATCACCAACGACGACTTCGGAGCAGCCATTCCCCTGATGGAGGAGACGCGGGATCGCGCCCGATGCCGTCTGCTGCCCCTGCTGGCCGATGGAATCACGCCCGTGGTGACCGGCTTCATTGGAGCCACATGGGAGGGGATCACCACCACTCTGGGGCGCGGCGGCAGCGACTACACCGCAGCCATCCTGGGCCAGGTCCTGGAGGCGGATGAGGTGTGGATGTGGACCGATGTGGATGGCATGATGAGTGCCGACCCCCGCCTGGTCAGGGACGCCCGCACACTGCCCCAAATCTCCTACGCCGAAGCTGCGGAACTATCCTACTTTGGGGCTAAAGTCCTGCACCCCAAGACCATCATCCCCACCCAGGAAGCGGACATTCCCCTGCGTATCCTCAACACCTTCAACCCCTCCCATCCCGGCACACTGGTCTGCCGCGAGCCGCTCCACAACGGGCGGGCCATCGAGGGGATCACCGCCATCACCGATGTGGCCCTGGTCACTGTGGAGGGGCGGGGGATGATAGGCGTGCCCGGCATCGCGGCCAAGGTCTTTACCACCGTGGCCCGCGAGGGAGTGAATGTCCTGATGATCACTCAGTCCTCCTCGGAGCAGAACATCTGCTTCGCCATCCCGCAGACGGACGCTGGGCGGGTGGTTAAGGCGCTGGAGGAGGCCTTCGCCCTGGAGCTGGCCCGCCGCAATGTGGACCGCATCTGGGTGCAGGAGGAGGTGGCCATCATCGCGGCAGTGGGGGCCGGCATCCAGGATACCCCCGGCGTGGCCGCTCAGCTTTTTGAGGCGCTGGGCAAGCATGGCATTAACTGTATGTGCATCGCCCAGGGTTCCTCGAAGCACAACATTTCCATCGTGGTGAGTGATTCGGAGCGCGAGGCAGCGGTGTGCCACATCCATGAAGAGCTGGCGCTGGGCAATGGCTGAGAAAACCCCCTCCGGTGCGGCAGCTCCGGGAGGAAGGATTGAAGGAAAGAACAACCCACATTTACCAAGATTCTGCTCGACAAAGTAAAATTGTATTTGACAACTCTCGAACTTTGTGGTACACTTATTGACAAGCTGATTCTGGGCGGTCTCCCATTGCGTGTTGATGGGGATGGCAGCGCACCATTCTTCACCGATGAGCCCGCTGGGAACGCTGAAAAGGGCTCGAGAACCTCAGCGAAGAACTCCCTGACCTATCCGCCAGGACAGACTGCCTGCTCCACGGTGAGAAGAGGCATCGGCACGCAAGGGAGAAGCCATCTGATTCTGCACCGCGCCAGGAAGAGGTTTGTGTCAGGGGAGGAGGGAGTCCAATGCCTCGCATCAGAAAAGGCGCCCAGCTTGGGCCTTATAGTCTTGTCAACCCCCTCCAGGAACTGTACAGAGATAGAGCCATCGAGGCGTGGCTGGCGCAGTTGCCCGGTGGGCCGCAGGTTGTCCTCAAGATCATTCGGGTCCCCCACGAAGGCCTCGATGAGGAAGATCAGCGAGCTTACGCCATCTTCCGGAACGAGGTCGAGCTTCTTCAGAAACTTCGACACCTGAACGTCGTCAGGATCTATCCCCTCCACCCCCAGGCGCTATCCATCGAAGAAGAGCGTTATCTTTCTGGGCTCGTTTTCCGGGATGAGACCTGGTGGTTTTGGGCCATGGAGCACCTACAAGGCGGGTCGCTGGCCAGCAGGGGGCAGCAGGTGGGAAGGCTGCCCCTGCAAGAGGTAGCCGAGATCGCGTATCAGGTCGGAGCAGCCCTGGACTACATTCATTCCAAGGCACTCGTCCATCTGAACTTTCACCCCCAAACCATCTTCTTCCGATATCCGCTGTTGCCTCCTGATCCGAGAGTAGAAGTCGTGTTGACGGATTTCAGCGCGGCCACAAGAGCCGACGGGCCACTGACAGAGCCAGGATTCAAACCGTACATGGCTCCTGAAGGGATCAAATGGGCCCGGGCTCCCTCCGATCAACCACCAGATCTCCGGCCCGCAGATGTGTATGCCCTCGGGGCCCTGCTCTATGAAATGCTCGCCGGGACACCCCCTTTCACCGGCAGAGATGAAGACCTTGAAAAAGCCATCTTGGAAATCGCCCCTCCTCCGTTGCAGCGCTTCGATATTCCCCCCGAAATCGAGGACCTCATCTTCCAGGCCCTGCGAAAAGACCCCGTCGAGAGACCCTCTGTCGAGGAGATGATGACCAGCCTGGACAAGAGTGTGCCGTCCCCTCGGAGGTTCGGCCGCCGGATGGCTGCCCCCGTAGCCGAGAGGCCTGCCCCCCGTCCCCTTGCTGTCCCTGCTCCAGAGATACTGCGCCAGCGGCGACCCTCGTTCTTCCGGGTTCCTCTGCTGACCCTGAGGAGACTCGTTTCATATCCTGTTCCCAGGTTGCTCCAACCGGAGGAGGGGGCTTTTGTCAAAGGCCAGGTCACCTTTGCCTGGGAGTGGCAAAGAAGGCTCAAGGACAACGAGGCTTTCCAACTGAGGATATGGAAAGAGGATGAGGATCAGCACATTGGGGCGGGAGACTTGCGGAAGGAACCTGAGGTGGAGATCGATCTGGATTCCCTCCTCTCGGAGCGGGCAGAGGAGGGTGACAAATGCTTCTGGACCGTGGTGGTCGTCCAGGAAAATACCTACTGGGAGCTAAGCAAAGAGGCTCAACCTCGCAGCTTCACCTATGGTGGGCCACCGGCAGAGGAGGAAGTCGAGGCGGAGGAGAGGGCGGATGTCGAGGTGGGTGAAGGGAATTGAGCGATGTCCACCGAGATGATGTCCGCCGCAGGGCAGCCTTTTCCTGCAGCAGACGAGGAGCGCTCGTTGCGCGAGCAGATCATTGCTGGGAACTGCGTTCTGTTTGTGGGCCCTGACGCCTCGGCTGACATGACCGAACGACCAGGACTGCCCAGCAGAGCGGAGCTGACAAAAGATCTCCTGGCCTTATTGGGATGGGATGGGGAGGCTTTGTCGCCGGGCGATTCATCCTTTCCCTGGGTGGCCCAATGCTATGAGATCAAGCAGGGTAGGGCGTCGTTGGTCTCTTTCCTGAAGGAGAAGATGCAGGTGGTACAGGAGCCCTTGCCCCTGCAGCGAGCCATTGCCACCTTGCTCTTTCCCCTAATCACAATCACCAACGCCTTGCCCTTTCCCCTGATCTTAACCACCAATTACGATGTCTTGCTCGAAACGGCTCTGAAAGAAAGGGGGACAGTGTACCAGCGGGTCATCGGCGACCACGAGCTGGGACGTAAGCAGCCGGGGGTAGTGCGAATTGTCAAGCTGTACGGCTGCATCACAGAGCCGGAATCAATGGTCGTCACCGAGGAGGATCATTTCGCCTTTCTCGACAGATGGCCCGAGATCCTCGATGCCTTGGCGAGGGAGCTTTCCGGCAAGATATTTCTCTTGGTGGGGTGCGATCTGAAGGATCGCGATTTCCGGCACTTGTATCACGACCTTGCTCCTCGGCTTGACGAAGAAATATCCACATATGCCATTCACCTGGGTCTTTCGGCACCTGTGATACACTACTGGGCTGCAAGGGGCCTGACAGTCATGGAGGCGGATGCAGCGGAGCTTCTGGAGCGATTGGCGGAAGGCTTATCAGTCGAGGTGGTGGAGGAGGAGTCCCCCGAGGCGGGGTTCGAGGCCTTGGAGCTAGAATGGGACAAAAAGACCGGTAAAGGGCGTTCCAGCCCCATCAATCAGGATTGTGTGGAAGCTTACACGCCGTCGGTCCCGCAGTTGAAAAATCAACGGGGGAGTCTGTTCATCGTGGCCGATGGGATGGGAGGGTACAACGCCGGGGAGGTAGCCAGCCGCATGGCAGTGGATACAATCCTCGACGAATACTATGCTGATACTGAGAAGGGCATCCCCGCCAACCTGCGTTGTGCCATCGAAAAGGCCGATAGGGAAATCTTCCAGCAAGCTGGGGAGAACCCCCGGCCCTGGGAGCGTATGGGCACCACAGTGGTGGCTGCAGTGGTACGGGGGCAGGAACTACACGTGGCAAACGTGGGTGACAGCCGGGCCTATCTGATCCACGGTAAGGAGATCAAGCAGATCACAAGGGATCATACCTGGGTAGAGGATGAGGTCGAAGCAGGCGGAATGACTCGTGAGCAAGCCGAAGATTATGTGGGGCCCAATCCTCTCACCCGCGCGTTAGGCCGTGACAGCCATGAAGCATACATTCTCCCCCAGAGGAAGTTGGAACGGGGAGATATCATCGTTTTGTGCTCCGACGGCTTGACGGGATGTGTCAGAGATGGTGAAATCAAGAAGGTGGTCAGTAAATGTTCTCCCGCATCAGCCGTAAAGCGACTGATCAAATTGGCCAAGGACAGAGGGGAAGAGGACGACATCAGTGTTATTGTCATCAGAGTGGGTGAGAAGTCCGTCCTGCGGAAGGCCATGGGGCGATTTGGGTTGAGGTGAAGGAGTGCGTCTATGCGTCGCAAATTATGGATCATGTTCTTGGGGCTGATAGTCTGTATCGCTCTACTGTTCATTTCCCTGACACCTTCTGTCCGGTCGCAATCAAATGTGGCCAAGGTCACCATCACGGACGAGGGGATCGAAGCCGAAGGCAGGGAGGGCAAACACCCATTGATAACGGCCCACGTGTCCGTACTGGATGATGAGGGCCGCCACGTGCCGGGCCTGGGAGCGGATGACTTCTCGGTCAAAGAGTGGCCCAACCCGATTCCCGAATTCTCGGTTGCAGAGGAGAGGCAAGGGGTGGCCGTCGCCATTCTGGCTGACGTCAGTGGCAGCATGAAGGATCGAGGGCTCTCGGACACCAGGCTGCAAGATGTCCAGGAGGCTGTGGGACGATTTATGGGGAGCCTGCGTGAAGAGGATATGGTTGCCATCTTCACCTTCTGCAAAGAGGTCAAGCGGGTCCAACCTCTGACAGCCGGTCAGGAGGGCATGGACAGATGGGTCACCCGGGCCATCACCATACCGGCCGGTGAGGCGGGGCAGTCCACATCCCTTTTCGATGCCATGTATGACTCCATCGGCCAGCTGACCAGCGGCAAGGAGGAGCTGGGGCCCGAATTTGCCCGCATGAAAAAGGCCATCTTCGTCTTCTCCGACGGTATGGACAACGCCAGCATCCACGATCTGTTCGATGTAAAGAGAAAGCTCCTGGCGGAAGATCCCAAAGAGAAGATTTCGGTCTATGCCGTCGGTGTGGGTTCCGAGGAGGTATATGACACCTATCAGGCGTTCTTCGATGACCTGATCAACCTGGCAGATGTCACGAAGGGGAAATTCATTCACTATTTCGGTGAAAACGACCTAGAGGCAGCGGCTGCACGGAGGGAGTTGAACAGAGCCTTTGATCGCTTCCTCAGCCAAGGGGAGCAGTACGTGATCCGCTACAGCACGACGGCCTGTGCTGACATTGTCAGGCTAAATGTTGAGGTGGGCGGGCGGACGGACGAAGAGGAGGTCAAGATACCGCCTGTTCCTCCCAGAATTCGACTGAGCGGCGTGGAAGAGGGCCAGACGGTCTCGGGGATCGTGGACTTGAAGACCGACTTCCTGCTCACGCAATGTCCCATCAGAGAGGTGACCTACTTTGTCAATGGTGTCAAGATGGTGACCATGGCCTCCCCCTTCACCTGGGAGTGGGACACCTCAACTCTCCCTGACAATCCGAACGCCGGGCCGGTGGAAGTGGATGCCCAGGGCAACGGCCTGATCAAGAACGTTGTTGTGCGAGTGGAGGCCATTGATCAGAAGGGCTACTCCGCGACGGATGAGGTCTACGGCTTCGTGGTCCAGATCCTCCACCCAGAAGTCGAGCTCCTTGACCCCCTTCCCGGTCAGCTCATTGAGCGCGAGGGGAGATGGCGGACCAAGTGTGAAGACACTGCACCGACGGAGCTGCCCGTGGAGATCAAGGTCACCCAGTTCGGTCAGCGTCGGGAGATCGGGCAGGTGGTGTATTATCTGGATGGGCGATCAGCAGGTTCACTCCACACAGTGCCTGACCAGCATACCTTGGATATTTCAACCATAGGGTGTACCAGTATCGATGAAGAGACACAGCACACTGTGAAAGTGCGGGTGGTTGATGAGCTGGGACGGTTCGGAGAGGCCGAGGTCCCACTGACTGTCAGGGTGCATGTTGAGACCTTTGGGGAAATGGTGAGCCGTAGGGTAAGACCGCAACTCAATCCCTCCATGCTTGCGTCCGTGCTATCTATGTTCCTCGCCTTAGGCGTCTTGGTGGTTTTCCTGCGCAGTCCGCGGAGGGCGGTCGAGGTGGCTGCTGGAGGCATCAGGAAGATCACGGAGTTCCTCGGCATAGCCAGCAGGGGAACGCGGCTCATTTTGATCGAAGATGGCGAGGATGGGAGGTCCTATGCCGTGATGGACCTCATGCATCTGGGTCGCGATCAGGGACGGGTTGACATTATGTTCGACGACCCGCGTGTGTCGGGCTTACACGCGACGCTGGTGAAAGAAAACGAGGAGTTCGTTATCTACGATCAGGGCAGCAAGAATGGCACCTGGGTCAATGGGCAGAGACTGCGCTTCAAGGGATCCCAGGTGTTGAAGAACGGGGACATCATCGGCGTCGGACCTATCCAGCTCCGCTTGGAGAGGGAAGGCGAACCACAACCTGAAGCGGAGATCCAGGAAGAGTGAAATAGAGGGGCGAGAAGGCTCGCCCAGGGAGAGTATCATGCTGGATATAAGACCAGGCAGTTGGGTCGGACCCTACAAGGTCATAGCGCCTTTGGAAGAGGCAGCCAGGGGGGGCACAGCCAGCCTGTTTCTGGCCCAACTGGCGCGGCTGGAGGGCACCCAGCTTGTGATCCTCAAAATCGTCCCCGTGGAAGATGAGGGCTATGATGAGCGAGGGGCTCTCAGACTCGATGCCTTGCGGAAAGAGGTGGAGACACTGCAGAAGCTTCGGCATCCTAACATCGTCAAGATATACCCCATTCCCTCCCGAAACGGGCCAAGGGAACACTACATCGCCAGGGCTACCAACGTGCCGGGCAACCCCTGGTTCTGCGCCATGGAACACCTTGGAGAGGACTCATTGGAAAGCAGGTTGCGGGAACTGACGGTTCTTCCCCTGGGGGAAGCGGTAGAGATCGCCTACCAGATCGGGTCGGCGCTGGACTACATGCACTCCAAGGGATATGCCCACTGGGATATCAAGCCGGACAACATCCTATTCCGGTACGACCTGTCTCGAGATGGCTTGGTGGAAGCGGTTTTGACCGATTTCGGCATTGCCAGAGAGAATCATGAGCCTGCGGTGGTAGCTGGCACGAGGTGGTACATATCTCCAGAGCGAGTGCGACTCGTCGAGGGGGAAATCGCACTTGACCAGATCATAGATCAGCGGCCGGCAGATGTATTCGCCTTGGGGATGGTATTGTACGAGATGCTGGCGGGCGAGCTGCCCTTCCCCGGAAGTGAGAAGGAGGTCAAGTACGCCATCCTCGGGGAACCGCCCATCCCCTTGACCGACTTTAACTATGAGGTCCCTGTCATGGTCGAGGATACCATCTTCCAGGCCCTGGAGAAGAATCCTGCTAACAGGCCGACGATGGAAGAGATGCTGAACATGCTGGATAGGACTGTACCTGCTCCTCGAATTGGTATTCAGCCACTCCTAGTCTCTGGCGCCGCACCAGCTCCAGTCCCCGTGGGAGCAGGGGTTATGGGTACCACCGCAGTAGGTCGGCCTGCCAGGGCAAGGCCCTCGGCAGCGGCGGTGGAGAGACGGAAGCGAAAGCCGTCACCGATCCCTGCTGCTATGTCAGGTCCAGTCCCCATGCGAGCAGGGGTTACCGGTACCGCCGCAGTAAGTCGGCATGTCAGGGCAAAGCCCTCAGCAGAGACACTGCGGAGACAGGGGCGAAAGCCTTCTCTGATCCAGCGTCTGGCGCCGGGGGTCGCATTAACAGCTATGGTGGCGGTGCTCGTCGTGGCTGCTTGGTTGGGGGTGCAGAGGCCAGGCATACTCCCAATGCTCAGCCCGAGGCCTGTGGCGATTGCCCCAACCTCAGTCCCATCGCACACGCTGGCATCTGCCTCTTCGCCGACTCCCACACCCACGCCTGTGTCAACCGCGACATTGACGGAGATGCCGGCGCCAGTATCGCCGATGCAGACGCCCACCAATCCGTCGTTGGACGAGATTGGCCAGCTACGGCGGGATATGAATGAACGCTTCGAGCGAATGGAAAGTCGCCTGGATAACATGACTGGCCAATTTAATGAGCGCTTTGACAACATGACTGGCCAGTTTAATCAGCGCTTTGACAACATGACTAGCCAGTTCAATGGGCGCTTTGACAACATGACTAACGAATTTAGTAAGCGCTTTGACAACATGACTGGCCAGTTTAGTGAGCGCTTTGACAAGATATACGGCTTGTTGATCGGGACCTTCATCGTCGCCATCGGGGCCCTGATCACTGGGATAATCGGCCTTGTGAAGCGGTGATATTATAGGCTCCAGCTTCGAGAGAGAAGGTGAGCCGGAACCCGAAGCGGAGAGCGAGGAAGAATACATCGAAGGGCGAGTGAGATGGCTCGCCGAAGGAGGGTATCATGTTGGATATAAGAGTAGGCAGCTGGGTTGGACCCTTCAAGGTCGTAGCGCCTCTGGAAGAGGCAGCCAGAGCGGGCATGGCTACGCTGTTTGTGGCCCAACTGACGCGGCTGGAGCGCACTCAGCTTGTGGTCCTGAAAATCATTCCTGTGGAAGATGAGGGCTATGATGAGCGAGGGGCTCTCAGACTCAATGCCCTGCGGAAAGAGGTCGAGATACTGCAGAAGCTCCGGCATCCCAACATCGTCAAGATCTACCCCATTCCCTCCCGAAACGGGCGAAGGGAACACTACATCGCCAGGGCCGCCAACGTGCTGGGCAACCCCTGGTTTTGTGCCATGGAACACCTGGGAGGGGGCTCGTTGGAAAGCAGGTTGCGGGAACTGACGGTTCTTCCCCTGGGGGAAGCGGTAGAGATCGCCTGCCAGATCGGGTCAGCGCTGGACTACATGCACACGAAGGGATATGTCCACTGGGATGTCAAGCCGGACAACATCCTATTCCGGTACGACCTGTACCAAGACGGCGTAGTGGAAGCGGTTTTGACCGATTTCGGCATTGCCAGAAGGACCCATGAGCCTGGTGTGGTGGCCGGTACCGTGCGCTACATGTCGCCGGAGCGTTTGAGGGTACATATGGGGGAAATACCCCCTGATCGGATCATGGATCAGCGGCCGGCCGATGTGTATGCCCTGGGCCTTGTGCTGTACGAGATGCTGGCCGGTAACCTCCCCTTCGTCGCCGAGGATGAAGAGAGCATCAAGTATGCCATCCTCGAGGAACCGCCCATCCCCTTGAGCGACTTCAACTATGAGGTTCCCCCTGTGGTGGAGGACATCATCTTCCAGGCTCTGGAGAAGAATCCCGCGAACAGGCCGACGATGGAAGAGATGGTGACCATGCTGGACAGGGCTGTGCCCGCTCCTCGGGTAATCCAGCCACCCTCAGGCCCCGCCGCCGCACCAGTGCTGGGCGCTGTGGGACCCGGTATAACTGGCGCTGCTGTAGTAGGTCGTCCTGCAGCCCGGGCAAGGCCCGTGGAGGTGCCGGAGAGACGTGAGCGACGGCCACCGCTGATTCAGACATTAGCCTTAATAGCAGCAGCAGCGGCGCTTGTTCTCGTGGGAGGTACGTGGGCCGCTGGCAAATGGGGCATCATCCCGACAGCGACCCCTGAGCCGGCTGTAATTACGGCAACGGTGGCGCCGATCCCCACACCGGCGGATACACCTGCGCCGACGCTGGCACCACTGCCCATTGTGAGCGACATCATACCCAACTCCGCTTCCACAGATGAGGGAAGCATCACGATGACCATTGTGGGCGAAAACTTCCAGGATCTCTCGGAGGTGTGGCTGATCAGCGACATCTATGGCGACATCCCGGCCACAGAGGCGCGTGTCTCGGCTGGGGGCAGGATGCGTTGCTCCTTCGACATTTCCGATGCCGAGCCAGGTGCACGGAGTGTGCTAGTGAGCAATCCTGACGGCACCGTAAGTGAGTTGCCCAATGCGTTCACCATCATTGCCCCGCCGACGCCAACGGCGACCTCGACGCCGACACCAACGGCGACGCCGGCTGCCACACCGACTAAGACCGCGATAATAGTGGTGCCGACCACACCGGTGCGTCAACCGCCTAAGATCACACGATTTGATCCGACAGAGACAAGACACTCCTCAGTGGAGGTCACCATTTATGGCCAAAACCTGAGTCAGTGCAGCGTGTGGCTGATAAGAACAGCGGATGGCCATACAGTCTCCTGTAATCAAATCCGGGCTAGTGATTCCGAGATCCTGTGCAGATTTGATGACCTCCCAATGAAGTCCTGGGATGAAGAGTGGAAACTGCGAGTTGAGGGTCCAGGCGCGGAGTTCGACGAGAAGGGTCCCTTCTACACGCTCGGGCAGGATGACGACGACGGCAAGAAGAAGAAGGAAGGAGAAGGAAAATGAAGTAGTGTGCAAGGTGCTAGTAGGTGGTGACCTGAGCCTTGGATGCTCGTGCAGAATCAGATGAGCAGCCGTGGTAGCATGGGTAGGTTATGCCTGTCCTACATAGCCATACTATCAGGTTCTGTTATGCAGTCCTGTAGTCCACACTTCGAGGTCGTGCTAGAAAGTTGATAGTAAGCATTCAGACCCCCGAGGTTTTGATCGAGAATTTGGCCGCGTTGGGCTACCGATGAGATTCTGAGGCCCAGTATCTGGCGTTTGCTGCCGAGACCTCGGAGGTCTTTCCAGCCTGGCCTGGAGGGTTATCTACTATCATCAAAGAAAGGGCATGCTATCAATGGCTTCCCATGTTCCCAATCGAAGAGCCGTCCTGTCTGGCAGGAAAGTGGTAGTGGCGGTACTCGTTGCTGCCGCGTGCCTGTTGCTGTGGCTGCTGTCCCTCGTTAGTGGTCCAACTGAAATAGCCGCAAGTGCTGGTTATTCCTTTCCTCCCACGGCTGCGTTTGGAGCAGCACAACAAGTGTCTCCAACCGTTTGGCCAGGCACTACGCCATCACCTCAGGACGAAAGCCTGGACAGGAAGGGCAAGCCGATCAGCGATGCCATTCTACTCATGGCAACGCCGGTGCCCCAGCCTGATGGGTACGAACCCGACGATGCTAAGTACGAAGCAAGCCCCTTTGCTGTGAATGGCCCACCCCAACGCCACAATTTCCACATCGCAGGTGATGAGGATTGGGTGAAGTTCTGGGCCTGGGCAGGCAATGAATACACCATCAGGACATTCGACCTGGACGATGGCAATGACACCACGCTTTGCCTGTACGATGCGCAATGCAATGAACTGGCGTGCAATGACGATGATCCGAATAATCCCCCTGCCTCCAGGATCGTTTGGCCAGTTTCCGAGAATGGAACATACTTTGTCCAGGCGGCACAGTGGGCGCCCATTGGTTGGAACCTCGAATATTCCTTGAGCATCTCTGACACCGTGTCCTGCAAGGATGAGTACGAGCCGGATGACCTCTGTGATGAAGCAGATCAGATCACGGTGGGTCTATCACAGGAGCACAATTTCCATGGTCCATGTGGCGGCGATGAAGACTGGGTGAAGTTTAGGGGTGTGGCCGGCAATCTCTATACCATCAAGACTTTCGAACTCGGTGATGGGAATGATACCATGCTGCAGCTATACGATAAGAATAGCAATTTGCTGGCAGAGAATGATGACGATCCGGACAACATCCCCGCCTCCAGGATTGATTTCACGCCCCCCATCACCATGAGTGGAGAATTCTTCTGTGTGAGGGTGGTGCCTTTTCATACCTCTGCCGGGGGGTGCGACCTGGGGTACTTATTGAAGGTGACCGAGCGAGCGGGCACCCCTACCCCATCACCCACTCCTACTGCGATCCCCACCTGTGCTGATGAATTCGAGTCCGACGACGCCAAGCATGAAGCAAGGCGGATCACCCCAAATGACCCACCACAAGAGGATCGTAATTTCCACATCGGAGGTGATGAGGATTGGGTGAAGTTCTGGGCCTGGGCGGGCAATGAATACACTATCAGGACATTCGATCTGGGGGGAGGCAACAATACAACGCTTCGTCTGTATGATGCCCTCTCCAATGATGAACTGGCGTTCAATGACGATGGCAGTGACCCGGACGATCCCCTCGCCTCCCAGATCGTTTTCACAGCTCCTGAGAAGGGGAGCTACTTCGTCAAGGTGGCCCCCGTCAAGCCGAGTATCGGCGGGTGTAGTCTGACCTACTCCTTGCAGGTCACGGAGAGCGTCCCCTGTAGGGACGAGTACGAGCCGGATGACAACCCAGATGACATCTTGGATGAAGCACATCAGATCATCGTGAATGGCCCGCCGCAAGAGGGCAATTTCCACGTTCCGTGCTTCAATGATTACCACAGGCCTGATACGGAGGACTGGGTATGGTTTGAGGCTGAGGCAGGCTATACGTACACGCTCAGGACACTTGACTTGGGGGGTGGCAGTGATACAGAGCTTTGCCTGTATACAGGGCCCCCGAAGGAACCGGAGGAACTGGAATGTAATGATGATGATCCGAAAAACATTCCAGCTTCCAGGATTGATTGGAAAGTCACTCCCTACAATACGACATATCTGATAAAGGTATCCCCCTTCATTTCAGTTATCGGCGGCTGTGATATCACCTATCTCTTGCAGGTGAGCCAGGAGCCCACTTCGGTGACGTTGGAGGCGATGCCGATCACTCCGACGGTGGATGAGGGTTCGGTGTTAACGGCGACGGTGAGACAAGATGAAAAGGTGATCAGCGGCAAGACGGTGACCTTCATCATCGTCTCAGGGTCTGGGACTGAGACAGTGACTCCCACCACAGCCACGACCAATGCTTCAGGCCAAGCTACCACTACGATTCGGTCATGTGTCCCGGATAGTGTCACAGTAGAAGCTAAAGCTGGAGCTGTGGAACCGGTCACTGACACCAAGACAGTCACCTTCTCCGTTGGTGCACCAGCGACAGTGACCCTGGACGCGAAGCCCATCACCCTGACGGTGCGTGAGACCTCCTACCTGACGGCGACAGTCGTTGATAGGTGCACCAACCTCGTCAGCGGAACACTGGTGACCTTCACCGTCGTCTCGGGACCTGGGAGGGTGATTCCTCCCACAGCTACGACCGATGCTTCAGGCGAAGCTACTGCCACGCTTCAGGGGTTGGCCCCGGGTACTGTCACCGTAGAGGCTAGAGCCGGATCTATGGAGCTGGTTACCGCCACCAAGACCGTCAGCTTCACCCACATGTACATCTATCTCCCCCTGATTCTTAAGAACTATCCGCCATGTCCTGATCTCTCAACTTCGACCAAATCGGTGGACCTTGAGGCGTGTCAACGTGGAGATGTTCTGCGCTACACCATAACGCTGGCCAACACGGGGAGCCTGGCTGCCTCTGTGACCCTCACTGACCTGATACCGAGTGGCGCCACCTTTGTGCAGGACAGTCTGACAGACCAAAACTGCACATATAACTCGGGAGCCAAGAGAGTGGAGTGTTCACCGACGCTGCAAATTGGAGGCTCAGAGACAGTTGTTTTTCAGGTCAAGGTTGATGATTGCCCAGTGGAGAGTGAAATCGTCAATGAAGTGACGATCAATGATGGTTATTCGATTACTACTAAGGAAGCAAGGACGACAATCGAACCTCCGCCTATACTTGACTGTCCCCCTGGCCTAGAAGAGAAGGGGCCTATCTGTTCCGGGATCATCTATCAAGGACTACTTTGTGAGGAGGAGAAGGGTCCGGGTCAAGACCTCCAGGGTCCCGTGGGAGGCAAGAGTCGGTGGTATTTTATGGATATTACCACATCCAAGCCATTCTCAGTTCGCCTCACTCAACCGAGTAGGTCAGCAGACTACGATGTATATGTACTCTACGCGCAAGACCTAGACGAAGCGATAGAAAAGGAGCAAATAAAGGATCGGTTGTGCGGGAGTGAGAAAGGGACTGGTGAAGACGAGCTTGCAGAATGTAACCCTATTGAAGTGGGAAGGCATTACATCCGTGTGCGCTGCTGGGAGAATCCTGATCCCATCAATCCATACACTCTTAGGGCCACTTTTCAGTAGGGTGGGGATCAATATGAGCCTCAATGAGGACACGACCGCAGACCCTTCTTGGCCCGTTATCACCAAGAACTTCACTGCCCCTTGACAGGACGAGGAATTGCCCTCCGGCTGAACTACGAAAGGCCACCAGGACACCAATGCCCTGGTGGCCTTTCGTATTGCTCACTTGCCCTTCCTATGGATTCTGCTATCATAGTGCAGGGCATCATTGGTTGCTGCGATGCGGGGATGTACCACATCTGCGAGGAGCTAAGGCCTGGCCATGGCTGAGAAAACCGTACACCTGCTGCAGTATGGGATGGGGAAAGTGGGGCGAGCCCTGGTACGATTGATGCTGGCCCACGGCGAAAGGCTCGATATGCGCTACGTCGCCTTGGCTGACTCCAGCGGGGTGGTCTGGGCGCCGGAGGGACTTTCAGACGAGGCGCTGCGCGGGCTCTTGGCGGCTAAAGAGAGGGGTGAAGGGCTGGCCCGACACCCGCTGGGACGCGATCACGGCAAGGTGTCTCCCATCCATGAAGCGGCCGAGCTGAAAGGTCCGGTCGTGCTGATTGATTGCACTGCTTCACCGGAGATGACGCCGCTCTTGATTGAGGCCCGGCGACGGGGTATACACGTGGTCCTGGCCAACAAACTGCCCTTGGTGGGGCCGCTGGCCGACTACTGGGCCCTGACAGGCCCAGCGCCGGGGGCGCTGCGTTACGAGGCCACAGTGGGAGCGGGCCTGCCGGTAATCCGAACGCTGGAGGAGTTGCTTGCCACCGGCGATGAAATCCATGCCATCGAAGGCTGCTTCTCCGGCACGCTGGGATACCTTTTCTCCCGGCTGGAGGAGCGCGTGAGCTTCTCGGCAGCGGTGCGGGAGGCCTGGCAGCGGGGCTACACTGAGCCCGACCCCCGCGAGGACCTGGCGGGCTCGGATGTGGCCCGCAAAGCGCTGATCCTGGCCCGCCGCATGGGCTGCAAACTGGAGCTGTCCCAGGTGGCCGTCGAACCCCTGTTCCCGGCGGAGACGGCAGATTTGTCCATTGAGGTTTTCATGGATAGAATAGCGGGACTGGACGAGGTGTACAGCAAGCGGCTCACGGAGGCCCAGGCCAAGGGGAAAACACTGCGCTACGTGGCCCAGGTGTCCGATACTGACTGTCGGGTCGGCTTGGCGACGGTGGCTCAACAGGGCCGCTTTGGGGTCCTGTCCGGCCCGGAGAATATCGTTGTGTTTCACACGGCCCGCTACGATGAGACGCCACTCAGCATCGCTGGCCCGGGTGCCGGACCGGAGGTAACCGCCGCAGGTGTGTTGAGTGATATCCTGAAGATTGTGAGGAAAGGGTAAGTTATGAGTGCCAAGATTCCGGTCGGTGTGCTGGGCGCCACCGGCATGGTCGGCCAGCAGTTTGTGCGCCTCCTGCAAGAGCATCCCTGGTTTGAGATCACTGTGCTGACCGGCTCTGAGCGGTCGGCGGGCAAACCCTACGGGGAGGCATGCACCTGGGTCGTGCCCGGTGAGGTGCCGCCCGCCCTGCGCGAGGCAATGGTTCAGCCCACGACGCCGGAAATTGACTGCCGGGTTGTGTTCTCGGCCCTGCCCAGCACGGTAGCCAGTCCCGTCGAAGAGGAGTTGGCCGCAGCCGGATTCGCCGTCTTCAGCAAGGCTGCGAGCCGCCGCATGGACGCCGACGTGCCGCTCTTGATCACCGAGGTAAATGCCGACCATCTGGCCCTTATCCACGTCCAGCGCCGCCAGCGAGGATGGGACAGGGGATTCATCGTCACTGACCCCAACTGTTCAACCATCGCCCTGGCCATGGCCCTCAAGCCGCTGTATGACCGCTTCGGGGTGGAGGAGGTGATGGTCACCACCATGCAGGGCCTGTCCGGCGCGGGCTACCCCGGCGTTCCGGGCTTCGACATCGTGGACAACGTCGTGCCTTACATTCGCGATGAAGAGGAGAAGATGGAGACCGAGCCGCTCAAGATCCTGGGCCGGCTCGAAGGGGAGGAGATACGCCTGGCAGAGTTCGCCATCAGCGCCCAGTGCAACCGGGTGAATGTGCTCGATGGTCACCTGGAGGCCATCTCTGTCCGGCTAAGTCAGGAGGCCAGCGTCGAGGAGATCATCGAGGCCTGGCAGACGTTCCAGGGCTTGCCTCAGGAGCTGGGGCTGCCCAGCGCACCTGCGCAGCCCATCATCGTGCGCCCAGAGAGGGACCGGCCACAGCCGAGGCTGGACCGCGACGCCGGGGAGGGTATGGCGGTGACCGTTGGCCGCCTGCGTCCTTGCCCTCTTCTGGGATGGAAGTTTATGTCTCTGGTGCACAACACGGTGCGTGGCGCAGCCGGGGCCTCGATTCTCGACGCGGAGTTGATGAAGGTGCAAGGGGATCTGGACTAATCCTGTCTCCTACTGCTGCGACCGATCTTTGGCGCTGGCGGACAGGTAGCCCTGCAGTGCAGCAAGGTAGGATCGGGCGTCGTCCAGCAGACGGCGGGCGCTGTAGAACACAATGCGGTTATCTAACACATCGTAGTCATGCACAATACGCTTGCGCAGGCCGACATAGGTCTGTCGGAACCGTTCCAACAGGTATTTGTCAATGATGCCCTGCTGATACAGAGCCTCAAACGAGGCACGCGCCGTGGGCGCGGGACAAGTGCCTTTAGCAACAAGCAACAGGTTGTTGGTATCAATGGCATTTTCGATGATAACCTGTGCCAGGCGTTCAACAATGCGTCGCCTTCCCGACACCTGGCTGTACACCTCGAAACTCCCCTCAAGATAGGGAGCCAGTTCTTCGATGTAGCTGTCCGTATGCGCCAGCTTGTGCTCGACCAGTTGTCGGTGGCGCTCATCCGCAGGCATACTTCTCCTCCAGATAGTCCCGCTGCAGCTTGAAGAACTTGTGACTGTCGTCGTAGCGGCGAGCGGCGTAGGACTGAAACTAGGCAAAGGCGGTTGGCTGCATTTGATACAAGACCACTCCACTTGAAGCGACTTCGAACAGCAGGAGTGGTGAAGCACCATTCAAGAAGACTACGTCCAGGTCCCCATCACCGGTGATGGCTTCGGTCAACTCACCGACGAGCTCCAACTCGCGCTCCCAATCGCCCCAGGCACGGCGCTGCATCCGCACTGCCACGTCAATGTCAGCACCAGCCCGAGCGTGTCCTGATACCTGGGAGCCGAAGATGACGACCATATCTAGTCCGTAGCGTTGAGCGATGTCAGTTAATTGCGCTGCATCCACACGGTACGTCGTTACTCTCCTGGCAGCATAGCGCATACTCGGCTGGGCGATGCAAAAACATCATAATTCTATTCACTCAACAGGGCAAACGGGAGAATATGAGAAATGAAAAGGGGGCGAGAATGGAGCAGGATAGAAACTATGAGTGGTTTCTAAAAGCGAACCTGACCGAGCATGAGGGGAAGTACATCGCTATCGCTAAACAGCGTGTGGTTTGCACGGGCGATGACCCAGGGGAAGTATACGAGGAAGCCAAAGCTCAATACCCGGGCGAGGAGGTTGTTCTGTGGAAAGTTCCCGTAGGTGAAACCTTCATCTTCCTGGGAGTGCGCTGATGTGTGTCGAATTCAGGCACCGTACCGAACGAGGAGCCCAGGGTCTGACAATCCAGCGGCCTGTGGCCAAGGCGATACTCACGGGGCCCAATGGACGCAGCGTGGTAGAGTACCTGTACATTGACTCCGGTGCCGACTTCACTGTTATCCCCTATCGTCTAGGACTATATCTGGGGCTGCAGGTGGATAGGGAAGAGGTACAAACAGTTCAGGGCATCAGTGGCGGAATCGGGGTTACATACACTACAGCCCGGGTGACCATTGGTGAACTGACCATCCCAACCAGGATCGCATGGGCACAACTGGAGACGGTACCCCTGTTGTTGGGAAGAGCGATGTTTTCGATGCCTTTGAGATCACCTTCAAGCAGCGAGAGGGGAGGATTCTCTTCAACGAAGTGGAAAAGGAGAAGTAAAACATGCGCTTTGGCTGCTGCGCCGGCCCGGAGATGGGCGATGTGCTCGCTCAGGCTGGCTACGACTACATTGAGCTCTCCGTCTCCCGTCACCTCCAGCCGGAGGTGGGTGACGAAGAGTGGGCACCTCTGTGCCAGGGTATCGATTCCCAGCCCCTGCCGTCCGAAGCATTTAATACCTTCCTGCCCTCCGACCTCAAGGTCACTGGCCCGACAGTGGACGAGGAGCGAATCGGCCGCTACCTGAACGTGGCCTTCGAGCGGGCGGCAAAGCTGGGTGGGCAGGTGATTGTCTTCGGAAGCGGCGGGGCACGCACCATTCCACAGGGCTTCCCAAGAGAGAGGGCCTGGCAACAGCTCCTCGACTTCGTGCGAAAGGCGGGAAAGGAGGCGGCGCGGGTGGGGATCACAGTGTGCATCGAGCCGCTGAACCGCAGCGAGTCCAACGTGCTCAATGACCTTAGGGAGGCGGTTCGGTTGGCCCAGGAGGCCGATCACTCCCAGGTGAAAGCACTGGCGGACCTGTATCACATGGTCCGCGAGGGAGAGCCAATGGAGCACCTGGCTGAGGCGGGCGGCTGGATCTCCCATGTCCACGTGGCCGACACCGACCGCCGGCCCCCTGGCCGGGGCACCTACCCCTATCCGGCCTTCTTCTCCGCTCTTCAGCAGATCGGTTACAACGGACGGTGCTCCGTTGAGTGCCGCTGGGAGGACCTGAGCACCGAATGCGGCCCCGCGCTGGAGTTTCTGCGACGGATGTGGGACAGGGCAACCCTGTGATCCTGACCCTGACCTCCAACACCGGCCTGGACCGGGTGATCTTTCTGCCGCGATTCGAGTGGGGCCAGACCATCCGGGCCACCGATTCTACGCTGGCCATGGGCGGCAAGGGCACCGACGTGAGCATGGTGCTGGCGGAACTGGGTTATCCCAGCCTGGCCCTGGGGTTCGCCGCCGGAGGGACCGGCCAGCGCATGGTGCGGATGCTGGAGGAGCAGGGGGTGAGGTGCGATTTCGTGTGGGCGGAGGGGGAGACCCGCAGCAACTATGTGCTCATTGACACCGATAGAGACCAGCAGAGCACCATCACCCTGGCCGGACTTTTGGTGCAGCCGACCCATGTGGATACGTTGCGGGCCAGGTTGCGGGCTCACCTGTGCCGGGCCTCCTGCCTCGTCCTGGGCGGGAGCCTGCCCCAGGGTGTGGAGGCGGAGCTATATCGAGCTCTGATCGCCGATGCCAAGGCCGCCGGGGTGCCCACTCTCTTCGATGCCAGCGCCCCCGGTCTTAAGACTGGCGCGCGTGCCCTGCCCACCCTTCTCAAGCTCAATCGGACCGAGCTGGAGCAACTGGCCGGCCATCCCCTGCCCACCAGCGAGGGGGTGCGCTGTGCGGCGCGGGAGTGGGTCGCACGGGGCGTGGAACGGGTAGTGGCCACCGCAGGTGGGCAAGGTGCCTGGGCATTCAGTGCTGATGAGGCGTACTTCATCCCGCCCCTGCCCCTCGAGCCGTTGAACACCGCCGGAGCGGGCGACGGGCTGATGGCCGGGCTGGCCGTGGGGCTGGCGGAGGGGTGGAGCTGGGTCGAGGCGTTGCGCCTGGGCGCGGCGGCTGCAGCCGCTGTCTGCCTCACCCCTGGCACTGCCCAGTGCCATCGAGAGGATGTCGAGCAGTTGCTGGCCCAGGTGCGGATCATCGCCGTATAGGAGAAGACATGCCTGCACCTGATCAGGCACAGGTGAACAACGATCCCCGCCCCCACATGATCGCCATCTGCCGCCACATCTACGCCCGCCAGCTCTCCGACTCCGCCGGGGGGAACCTGAGCGTCCGAATGGGCGAGCGCATCTACCTCACCCCGCGCTACATGGGATCGAAATACCGCTGGGACATCGGCCCGGAGCTGATCTCAGTGCTGGACCTGGAGGGCCGGGTGCTGGAGGGGCCGGCGGTGCTCTCCCGCGAGAGCTGCACCCACCTGGCGCTGTACCAGGCCATGCCCCGCGTGGGCGCGGTGATCCACGCCCATCCGCGCTACGTCATGGCCTTCGCCTGTGCCGAACTGCGCCTGGAGCCCACGACGGAGTACACCAGGAAATTCGGCACCATCGGTCTCATTCCCGAGACGCCAGCCCACAGCCCAGAGCTGGCCCAGCGTGTGGTGGAGGCCCTGCTCCCACAGAAAGAGGATCTGGCCCGGCACGCGCTGGCGGTCATGCTTCCCTACCACGGCATTGTTGTGGCCGGCCGCGACCTGGACGACGCCTACGACACGCTCGAACGGCTAGCGGTCAGCGCCCGGGTGCACATCTATCGGGGGATACTGGAGTCAATCGGACAACGGGTCAACGAGTAGCGAGGAAGAAGTTGAGGGGACAAGAGAGCCTTGTTGCCTAATTACTCATCAACTTGTTACTCACTTTCTCCACCGTCACCTCTGCCAGCGAAGCCACTACCCAATCAGCCTCCCTCAATCCTTCGGCGGGGTGAGTGGTCGCCACAGCCAGGCAGGCCATCGCCGCGCCCCTGGCAGCCCGCACCCCCATCACCGCGTCCTCGATCACCAGACAGCGCGGCGGAACCACGCCCAATCGCTCCGCTGCCCGGAGGAAGATTTGGGGATCGGGCTTGCCCCGCTCCACGTCCCGATCACACAGCACAGCGTCGAAATCCCCCTCGATCTCCAGTTCCTCTAAAATCAGCTCGATGTTGGCCCTGGGGGCGGAGGAGGCCACCGCCTGGCGAAATCCGGTCTCTCGCAGCTTTCGCAGCAGCTCTATGGCCCCCGGCAGCGGTTTTACATTTCCCCGCACCGCGTCACGATAAAGTTCCTCTTTGCGATCCCCCAACTCTGCCACTCGCTGATCTGAAATGGGTGGGCCAAGGAGCTCTCGCAGGATCTCCTCGTTGCGCCAGCCGAAGGTACGCTGGAAGTCCTCGTAGCTCATGAGGAAACCCACCTCCCGGCTGAGCTTTTCCCAGGCTTGCCAGTGGAAGGGCCCGCTGTCCACCAGCACGCCATCCATGTCCCAGAGGACGGCATAGGGGATGTTGAATGATGGGATCACTGATTCTCCTTACAACAAAGCACTTCCACAACTCATAACGAGCTCTCAAGGAAGTGCTTTCAAGAGTGCTTCTGGCAGTATCTCAGGACCTCGCCACGCTGCCTGACAATGGGCGTGCCACGCTCCGCCTGATCCCCACCACTAACCCGCAGACAGGCCCACACGCGGCAGCCTGCGGCGAGGGGGCAGTCACTCCTCGACTACTCGCGCCCTCCACCGAACTGGCCCAAGCTCAATTGGGAGAGCACGGAGCACCTCATAGAATCCCTCCAGATCGTTTTCGACATCTTTGTACACGTAAGGCGTCAGAAGTTCAGGAACAGCGGAAGCATTAGGATAGCGTACAGTTATGATTGCGAACTTCCTGCCTTTCTCCCGCTTCTGCTTTATTGCGTAGTCTACCTCAGCGGCAAGGTATTTCTCATCTGCGAAGCTTTCAGTGATGAAGAACACAGCAGCGCATGACTCGTTAAAGCCTCTCAAGAGCTCTCGCTCAAGATTTGCCCCTGCAGGCATGTCAGGTTCATCCAACCAAGGTGAGAATCCTAATTCCTTGAGTGCGTAATAGTACCGGTAGACCAGAGCTTTGTCCAGCGACTTGTGACTCAGGAATATCCTGGTCTCATTGACCTTTGGTATCCGATGGAGAGGCACTGCCTGCAAGTCTCGTGCCTGGGGCGAGGCCAAGTTCGCTGCCTCGCCAAGACGGGAAGTCATTTCCTCGGCAAAAGGGCGAATGATGACAGAGCGAAACAGATCAATCGACTCATCTCGCTTGTACTTTCTCATCATGACACCAAACGGCAAAACGCGCTGTGGCTTATCTGCAAGCGAACCCAGTATCTCATAACGCAAGAGTAGCTCGGCGTTGCTCTCAGGAGGAAACTGCAACTCCCCTGCGTTCACCTTTTGCCACCATTCATCCACATTGACGGTCAGATTCTGCTGCAAGGGGCCTATGATGGATTGAGCCAGTGCGTCCTCCTGGCAGAACTGAACAAACCGCTGCAGGTAATGCTCGAATGCCGCTTCATCCTCATGCAGCAAATCATCCCGTCGGGCAACGAACAATCGCAATGACCCGGTGACTTGGTCTTTGGAGAACTCCATCTCTCTCGCACCTCCACTCAGTGTAGTACCAATGTTGTTCCACAATAGGGGCAGATAGAGAGATCGTTCCATTCATTCAGGATCTTGATCCGCTCTCCGCAACACAATAGCTGAACGATCATCATATCTGGCGGTTCAGGGGCAGCTATAGGGCGTGGCGGCAACATGGGATCGTAGTCTTCCCAGCTTATTCTCAACAGCCCTCCCGAACGGCCTCTACCAATGCGTCGGGATTCATCAGCTACCTTGGAAAGCACACGGTTTATGCTGGGCAAGACGCACTCACGTATCGCGTAGCGCTGAAGATATGAAACAAACGTTTGGGTGAGCATGTCTCCTGACTGGGCGCAATGCCCACAGTATGGGCAATACAGATGATTCTGAGCCTCTTCCTCTTCGCTTTCTGATGAGCCTTCTGCGCCAATTTCCAATCCCGCACGGCGGAACGCAGGTTGAAGCAACGTCACCAAGTCTGCTTCATCGACCTCAGTCTTGAAGTTGCGCCCGCAGCTACGGCAAGAGCGACGAAAGAACCCATCTCGGTCTACACTGAATGTAAGGCGAAAGAGCATTACATCGTTTGACTGGCTTTCATCCACCTTATTTTCCTCCACCCCCTCCTCCGTCCACTCCCACCATCTACGTCCGTGCATCTCCCGTCTGGGACAAAGCTGCAGCTACCGGACCGGAACCGTCCGCTTAACGCGCCACGTTGCTCTCGACACCCGTCCTCTGACCACTTACACATCCAGATTGACCACCTCTTTGGCGTGGGTCTGGATGAAGCGTCGCCGAGGGGGGACTGCTTTCCCCATGAGCATATCGAAGGTGCGGTCGGCCGCTGCCGCATCCTCGATGGTCACCTGCAGCAGCACCCGGTTCTGGGGATTCATCGTCGTTTCCCAGAGCTGCTCGGGATTCATCTCGCCCAGCCCCTTATAATGCTGCATAGTGACGCCGCCGCCATCAATGCGCTTCAAAATCCTCTGTCGCTCCGCCTCGGAGTAGGCGTAATAGTCCTTGCGCTTCTTGACGATGCGATAGAGCGGCGGCTGGGCGATGTATAGGTGACCACTCTCGATGAGCGGGGTCATGTAGCGGAAGAAGAAGGTCAGGAGAAGGGTGCGGATGTGGGCTCCGTCTACGTCGGCGTCGCACATCAAAATGACCCGATCATAGCGCAGATTGCTCAAGTTAAATTGATCACTTATGCCCGTGCCCAGGGCGGCGATGAGGGCCTCGATCTCTTTGTTCTTGAGAATGCGATCGAGCCTGGCGCGCTCGGTGTTGAGGATCTTGCCCCGCAAGGGGAGAATAGCCTGGAAGTGGCGGTCACGTCCCTGCTTTGCACTCCCACCGGCTGAGTCGCCCTCTACTATATAGATCTCCGTCTTGGAAGGATCGCGCTCTGAGCAATCCGCCAGCTTCCCTGGCAGGGTGGTGGATTCCAGCGCCGAGCGGCGGATTATCATATCCCGCGCCCGCCGTGCTGCCGCCCGCGCCCGCGAGGAGGTGAGGCACTTACTCACAATGGCCTTGGCGTAGCTAGGGTTCTCCTCCAGGAAGGCGGACATGGCTTCCCCTACCACCGACTCCACCTGCCCCCGCACCTCGCCGTTGCCCAGCTTGGCCTTGGTCTGGCTCTCAAACTGGGGATCCATCAGTTTCACGCTGAGGATAGCCGTCAGCCCCTCGCGGGTGTCCTCGCCGGAGAAGTTGGGCTCATTGTCCTTCAGCAGGCCCGATTTGCGGGCGTAGTCATTCAGAGTGCGCGTCAGCGCCGAACGGAACCCTGTGACGTGGGTGCCCCCATCCACCGTGTTGATATTGTTAGCAAAGGCGTACACGCTCTCGGCATAGCCATCGGTGTATTGAAGGGCCACTTCCACAAACGTGCCGTTGACCTGCTTTTCCACATACAGCGGGGGATGAAGCACATCGCGGTTCTTGTTGAGATAGCGAACAAAGGACTGGATTCCTCCCTGGAAGCAGAAGGTCATCTCCCGGTCGTCCCGCTCGTCGTGGAAGTGGATGGTGAGCCCCCGCGTGAGGAAGGCCATCTCCCGAAAGCGCTGAGCCAGGGTAGCAAACCGATAGTCCAGGGTCTGCATGATCGTCGAATCAGGCAGAAAGACGGTCCTAGTGCCCGTCTCCCCCTTGGTCGCCTTGCCCACCTCCTTTACCGGCGTGACCGGCACGCCTCGCTCGTAGCGTTGCCGATAGCGCTTGCCCCCGCGCTTGACCTCCACCTCCAACCATTCGGAGAGGGCATTCACAGCGGACACGCCCACGCCGTGCAGTCCTGAGGCCACCTTGTAGCCTCCACCGCCGAACTTGGCACCGGCGTGCAACACCGTATGTACCACCTCCAGGGCTGAGCGGCCTGTGGCCTCGTGGGTCTCAACAGGAATACCCCGCCCGTTATCCACCACGGTCACCGAGTTGTCGGGATGAATGACCACCTCGATCCGGTCACAGGCCCCGGCCAGGGCTTCGTCAATCGAGTTATCCACTACCTCGGTCACCAGATGGTACAGGCCCCGCACGTCGGTGGAGCCGATGTACATGCCTGGGCGGCGGCGCACCGCCTCCAGACCCTCGAGAACCTGGATGTCACTGGCTTCGTACGTCTCAATCTCCGCCATATCGCTGTCTCCTCACCCACTCTCGCTTCCCATGACCTCAGCTCCCTGTTCCTCCCGCCATCTCCGGTAACGGTCCAGATAGAAGGTCATGATGGCCGCCATCAATCCGCTGCCAATGTAGGCGTTTCCGACAATACTCAATAGGGTCTGCCAGGACCCGGTGTTCAGCCTCTGCCATATCTGTCCGAATCCCAACTGGATAAGCAATGATAGAAAGATCAACGCCAGCGTAGCCCAGAGATTGCGCCGTACCACGTTGAAACTGCGCCACACAGCTCTGATCAGTCCCACATCCTGCAGGACCACCGCCTGCACCGTGAAGAAGGTGTTGAGAGCCAGCCACAGGCCCAGGCCCACGCTGATGAGCCAGAGTAGGCTGAACAGCCCTTGCGCCGCTGTCTGGTTGATGAGCGCCGCAGTGAGAGTGACCATTGAGATGGCGAGGTTGAGGAATAGGCCCAATCCCAGCAGCAGAATTCCCCAAACCACCACCCAGGCCCAGCAATGCCGGGTCCGCCGCCAGACCTCCCCCACGGACAGGTTCTCCTGTCGGATCGCCAGGGCCATGAGGGCCAGATAGATGCTGCCGATGAACACGCCCAGCAGGAGCAACGCTCCGGATATTATCAACAGTCTTCCCCAACTCTGTACCTCAATCACATCTCCTACCTGGCTGCCCTCGAGTTCCGATATGGCCCAGGCGATCAGGCTAGGCATCCCCATGAGTCCGTTGTGGAGAAGTGAAAAGAGGTTTAACTCCCGGCCCAGCTCCTCCAATGCTTGCGCCAGGGTCGAGGGGGGCACGCCGCTTAGGCTCGTCCGGGGCAGCCCTCGCAGGAAGTAGGCCAACTGCCGCGCCACCGGTAGGATAGATAGCCGTGGCCCCCGCCATAGATATAGATCCAACAGCGCTGGCAGAGTTATTAACCAGAGCTTTCTGGTGATCGTCTTGAACCCAGCGGACAAAGTGTCAATCACGCTCAACGACTTTATCCCTTCCACTGGATCGAGGATATCGCGAATGATTATACCATAAACCAGGGGAGATGGAAAGTCAGCGATCGTGATCTCAGGAGCACAGATTTCTTGGATAAAGAGGCATGCAAATCTGTCGTACCACCTGCAAGTTGAAAGTTCAAAGTTGTAAGTTAACTTTCAACTTGTAGCTGTTTGCTGAGCCACACAGCGACGTTTATTCTACTTTGGCCCGGGCAACCGAGACTTGCGGTTGCCGGTTGGCATTTGGTACGGAGCAGGCAAAACACGCGGCCTGGCAGGTCGGCGTAGATCTCGGAGAGGGCGTAGTAGTTGGCCTGCCCCTTGCTTATGACCAGCTCGGCAGCCTGCAGAGCGGCTTCCATCTGGGCTGACATCTCGTCCAGCGGCAGGCCCAGCGTGTCCGGTCCGCTGAGGATGACGGGCACGAGCTGCGTCAGTCCCGTCGCCTGGGCGTCGGCCAGCACCGCGTCGGAGGTGATGGGGCCGCCTTTGACCGCAGCAGTGACTGTGCATCCGTAGCGTTGCAACTCCTCGACCAACAGCCGGTCGAGAGCGATCTCGCCCACGTTGTCGCAGAGGTATAGCACCCTCGGCTGATGGCGGAGCGCTTCTGCCAACGCGCCGGTGTGATCAATGACCAGTCCCTCCTCAACGACCTGGAGCAGTTGTGCCTCGATCTCCTCTGGCGAGAGGGTGTAGCCCGTGCCTACAGTGCGGAAGTCCAGGTGATTGCTGGCGATGGCCCACAGGCAGAGGAGCTGCAAACGGGTCAGATCATCCTCGGCCTTCCACAGCCTTCGGGCGACACGGTTAGCGATGGACATACCTGCCTCGTTGCAGCGGGTCCGTAACTCCTCGAAGGGCATCTTCAGCCCCGTGCGTTTCTTGAGAAGTCGGTGAACATGGGTGATGTAGTAAGAGGGGATGGTATCCTGACGGAGCTCGCGCCCCAGCCACTCCATCGCCTCAGCCAGGATGGAGAGCCCCTGCTCCTGATCATCTACCGTATCCTCCAGCGCCCCTCTCAGGTCATCAATGATACAGGCTGCACACTGCAGCGTGATCCTCACAGGTGCCTCCCCGGCAAGCATGGATCACTTCTAGCAGATGGGGTCGAATGGTATTTCGCGCCAGCAACCTGTCTATTTACGATCGCTATGTTCATCTCTAATTCTCTGATTGTCTTCATTCCCACACATACCGAGTGCACATAGGGGAGGCCGAGGGCGTAGCCTAGCGCTGATTCGAGATCACGGGCTAATCGGCCCCGAGCCAGAACTTTCATGAGGTAGACCCCTTGGCCTGCCTCGTAGGACCTCCGGAGCGCCTCCTCCATCTCCTCCTGGCTCCTCCCGCCCCTGATGATCCTCTCCCCCCCAAGGTTGAGAACGGCCAGGACCACCTCTATCTCAGGGATCTCCGGGATCGCCTCCACCATCTCCAGGGCGTGGGTAGAGAGCCCCACCGCCCGTATCAGCCCACCCTCCTTTGCTTCGAGCAGTGCCTCCAGGGCCCCGCCGTGTTCCTGGAACTGGCGGGCACTGTCAATGGCGTGGAGGAGGAAGATGTCTATGTACTCTGTTTCCATCTCCCTCAGCGAGTGCTCCACGCTTCTCCTCGCCCCTTCCCTGTCCATTTTATATGTCTTGGCAGTGATCACCACCTGGGAGCGATCCAGTCTCTTAAGGGCCTTTTGGATGCTGGGATGAGTGCCGTAGGTCTCGTCCGTGTCCCAGAAGTTTACACCCAACTCGAAGGCCCGCTGGAGCAGTCGAGCTCCTGTATCCCGATCGAGTCGTGTATCGGTGCCCAACGAGAGCCTAGATACAGGAAGGCCCGTCGCTCCGAGATTCACCTTCCACATTCTGTGCCTCCTGCAGCTTCTTTCATGGAACCACTGCTGCTCAAACAATCACACTCTCCACGGCTTCCTCTGGGGTGCATGTCTCCTCTCTCAGCAACATGCACACCAACTGTCCTCCTCCGTGCCAAAACGCAGATGTCCACAGCGGAGACATTGGACTTTGGCGGCGGTGCCATTGATATCCACCCTTAGCAGCTTTCCCTCCAAAAGGGCTGCGACCTCCCTGCGCAGTTGGCTGTATCCATCACCCTGCCAGGGTCTGGCCTCGACGACGATAGGGCTTTGAAAGTCCATGGTCTGGAAGACGTTGAGGAAGTCGTCCCAAGGGATGGTGCCATAGGGAGGCTGGAGGTGCATGTCGCGGGTGCCGTCGTTATCGGCAAGGTGGAAGGTGGTGATGAAATCCTTCAGTACCTCCATCCCCTGCTTGACCCCGCCAGCCACATAAGCATGACCGGTGTCAAAGCATACCCCCAGCCACTTGGACCCCATCTCCTCCACTACCTGACGCAACTCCTGGAAGTCGGAGCCAGGGTGATGGGGCAGCATGTTCTCGAGCCCCAACTGCACCCCTAATCGCTCGGCGACCGGAAGGAGCTCCTCCAGGCTGTCCAAGAGCAGGGGGATCATTGGCGGGATCTCTTCCTCTCCGGCATCGGCACCGGGGTGGATGATAGCCATGGAGGCACCCGCCAGGGCTATCCTCTCCAGAACGTATTTGTGGTACTCCACCGCGCGGCGTCGGGTCGGTTCGTCGTGGTGGGACAGATTGTGGGCATCCCCAAAGGGGGCGTGGACCGACCATATTTGGATCCCGGCCTGGCGAAATAGCTGAGCATTCCTCTCCACCACCGATTCGGGGTAGGTGACGAAGAAGTGATAGCCATCCTCGATGGCTGTCACACCCTCTGCCTTCAGCGGAGGGATCGTCTCCTCTGGCTTGGGCAGGACAGGGACATCCCACGTATGCACTACTACTTCCACGTTTTTCTCCTCTCCTCAGTTCAGCGAAGTGCCTCATCGAGCATGGTGAGGTAGTTCTCCACCGGCACGTAGCTGGGGATGGAATTGCCCGAGCCAATGGCAAAGCGACCCGCCGGAGCGCAGGCGTCAATGAGGCCCCGCACATATTCTCGGACCCCGTCAGGTTCAGCGTATGAGAGTATGTGCACATCAACTCCACCGAGGGTGGCGATGCGGTCGCCATATCTCCTTTGGAACTCCGGCGCTGGGAGGATCACCTTCTCGAATGAGTGCTTGCCGTCAATTCCCACATCCTCGATGAGGTCTGTCATGATGGCCTCGACATTCCCACAGGAGTGGAGGAAATATGGCACCCCCCGCTGGTGGGCCAGCTCAGCGAACCGGCGGTGCCAGGGTAGGATACATTGGTGCAGGTGGTGAGGGCTGATCAGGGTGGCGGTGCGGAAACCCATGTCATCGCCGGGAAAGAGGGCCATCAGGTTATCCAACTCCAGGAGTCGCCGGTAATAGCTTTCCATCAGCGTCCCCAGCCTTTCGGTGACCGCTTCCACCAGGTCCGGGTCGTCGTAGAGGGCCCAACAGAGGCCCTCGTAGGACATGATCCAGCTCAAGTGCTCGTACATGCCGCCAGCATGACACGCCATGAGCCCCATACCCTCCGGCAGATGGGCGTCCACATATTCGTAAGGGAAGAAATCGGCCTCCTCTACCCTGGGCCAGTCGTACCTCTCGAAGTCCTCCCAGGTCATGATCGTCCCCTGATGCTCATTGGCCCAGGCCCGGTCGCCCTCTGACTGCGGAGCGGTGTCCTGTATGAGAAGGCGATTCTCCTGAAAGGGCAGGGAGAGCTCCATCCTGACGAAATCATACCCCATCCGGTACCAGAACTCGATGAAGTTATCCCAGTATGCGGTCTGTGACTCCCTGTCTCCCGGCTGGGGCGTCACCCACTTGCGGCCCAGGAGCTCGGTGACGATGGGCCGCATGACTGCCGGGTCCACGAGATATTCCACCATGGGCGGCTTTTCACACCGCTCCTGGCCCAGCAGGCAGCGGATAAACCGGTCGGCATCGGGGTTTGGATTGTCCAGGGGTACACAGTAATCTTTCATGAATCCTCTCCCTCCTGCAAGTGGCTGTTCAAAAGGCCTTTGCACTCTTCCCTGGTTGCTGCCCAATGGGGGGCAACCAGCCCCCACGTCTGGCCTATGGACCAAGTTTTGAGCCTGGCCTGTGCGGTTACTGACAACCTGCTAATCCTTGACAAATCGCTCAGTACTCGACCGGCTCCCACTTCTTGGATTGCATGGACTTGTAGGCGGCGTCGAGGATGACGTTGACGATGTAGCCATCCTCGAAGGTCTCGCGGGGCATTTCGCCCTTCTCCACGCACTCCACGAAGTGCTTCATCTCCTCCCGGTAGCCGTAGATCCAGGCCTCATCCACAGGTGGGAAGAGCCAGCCGGTCTCGGCCTCCGCTTTCTCCACGATGTAACCAGCGTCCCCTCGCGAGAAGACTTTGACGGGAGTCTCGCGCGTAACATCGGTAAAGATGGTGCCCTCGGTGCCGTAGACCTCGTTGCGCAGGTCCAGGCCACCCCGGGCAATCCAGCTCAGTTCTGCCTGACCAAGCTGTCCGCCCTCGAAGCGCATCAGCAGCACGGCGCTGTCCTCGGCGTCGGTGCGGTCGTGGTGGTACAGGCGGTCGCCCCAGGCCAGTACCTCCACGACCTTAGTGTCCTTGCCGATGAAGTAGCGCGCGGCCTCAATGCAGTGGCAGCCCATGTCCAGCAGGGCTCCGCCGCCGGCCAGCTCCTTCTTCCAGAACCAAGGCATATGCGGCCCGGCGTGGGCCTCGCGCGAGCGCACTGTCAGCACATCCCCGATGGCCCCCCTTTCAATGAACTCCCGAGCCTTGATCACCGCGGGGCTGAAAACCTCAGTCTCAGCGTAGCCGTGGATGACCCCCGCAGCTCTCACCGCATCCAGCATTTCTTTGGCCTCAGCGGCTGTACGGGCCAGGGGCTTGGTGCAGACCAGGTTCTTGCGCGCCCTGGCCGTGGCAATGGCCAGTTCCTTGTGCACATAGTTGGGTACCGCCAGCAGGATGAGGTTCAGGTCCTCGCGTTTCAGCACCCTTTCGGTGTCTGTCTCCCACTCCGGGATGCCCCACTTCTCGGCGAAGGCTTTGGCGTGCTCGGCGGTGGGGGAGCAGACCACGGGCATCTCCCAGTTGGCCACATCCTGCAGTCCGAGCATGTAGAAGTTCGCCACGAACCCACTGCCTAACAGACCGATTCGAACCATCCTTTCTGCTCCTTTCTTCGAGTAACTTATCTTCAAGTGTCCCAGCCTGAAGAGTCGGGGCTGACTTGCCCTTCCCAACGCCGCCTGTTGACGGCAGCGGTCACCACTGCCGCTTGTGCAGCATGGCACAGGTATGGTGCACCACTTTGATGTGATGCCTGTGACAGAAGGCGATAGCCTCCTCCGACTCCGCACCGGGCTGCATCCAGACACGGTCCAATCCCAGTTCGGCACACTGGTGCACAATCTCCTCTGTCACCTTCGGGGGAACCACGATGTCCACCACCTGCGGACGCTCGGGCAGGTCGGTCAGAGTGGGATAAGCCCGCAGGCCCTCAATCTCACCCCCCTTGGGGTTGACGGGGTAGACGCTGTAGCCCGCCTGGCGCAGATCGCGGAAGATGCGGTTCCCATACTTGCTGCGATCCGCCGACGCCCCTACCACGGCCCACACACGCTGCGCCACGAACTCCCGGATCAGGTCCTCCATCGGCTAGTAGCCTCCTCTCACAGACGAAGTCAGAAATGGGTGGCCTTATTGTAGCCATTCAAAGCCCATCGCGCAACCCGGCAGCCATCTGCCTGGTGTCCTTGGCATCATCGGGTATTTTGGGAGGAGAATCCACGAGGGTAAACGATCTCTGGATGTGTGGGCATAAGCCCCCCATCGGTCATCAGGCCGCGGGGAGGTGACGAGAATAGTCACTTCTGGCATTTGACAGGCCAGGCTTGTTGTGCTATAATTCATATAGGCATTGCCAGGTGACGTGGCGATTAGGAAAGTGAACTTGACCGAATTCGTGGTCAGGCGGCGGTTGGGCTAAAGGTTCGCACTGGTGTTTCGCTGGTCATGTGAGATAGAGGGAGACTTTGGACAATGCATCCACTCTATGCAGCGGCTACTGAAGTCGTGGGCAGGTTGGGAGCGGCACGGCGGGAAGTCGTACACCTATCGGCAGAGCTGGCACAAGCGGAGTATGGGCTGCGGCTGGCTCAGGCCAGGGTGGAGAGAGGGCTTATCAAGAAGGTGGGTGGCGAAAGGGCCCTTGCTCCTACAGTCGAAGATCGGACCAGGATCTTCACACTTGCCTTGGATGCCGACCAGGACTACAGAGAGCAGTGCCAGCGCCGAGATGGGCTCAAGGCGAGTCTGGAGGAGGCGAAGGTGGAGGTGGCCTCACTACGCGACAAGCTGAGTGTGATGGTCGCTTCAATGAGAGCGACGGAGGGTGACTTATAGGGCCCTGGATGCAGGCTTGCACTCAGCGCGGCATGAGCTGCGTCTCTCGGGTCGCGGACTCCGCCGGTGACTTTGTGGGAAAAGGCTACCGCAGAGATCTTGAGCCGTTGGCCCCTCGTGGAAGCAACACAGTTGCCGCCGCGCGCTGTGTTGAGAGACATTGCCAAAGGACTTGGTGGTTCGGGAAGTGAATTCGGCCTAATCAGTGATTGGGGTCTACACCTCGTACTCAGGGAGGTGGTATAATATCCCTGCAGAGAATACAGGAGGTGTAGCCCATGAAAACACGATTGGCGGCCGACCGGCTGCAAGAGAAGTCACCGACGAC
>Ga0114930_10000551_pt1 | contig 38766 bp, 29 predicted proteins | sample AnhtaG_FD_87300 | JGI IMG/M metagenome (GOLD analysis project Ga0114930, IMG submission 87300) | Deep subsurface microbial communities from Anholt, Denmark to uncover new lineages of life (NeLLi) - Anholt_01485 metaG | ecosystem: Environmental > Aquatic > Marine > Oceanic > Sediment | place... | reverse complement strand
GGACGCGCTTGATTTCTCTCAATGCCAACCGCATGTCGTTAAAGTACCTACTCACGATTCCGGCTCTACGAGGTTCGATGTCAAAGATCCGCTGCAAGAGCGCATCAGCAGTAGCATTTCCAACCCGTATAACTTCAACGTACTCATCGTAAGGGACTCTTTCTGTTCCGATCAATTGCCTGTCAAAATTGGCAAGCGCCTCGGCGCTTTCTCCAATTAACTCCAACCACCAAAGTTCAAACTTTGTAGTACGCGCGTATTTCTGGGCATTGATGTATGGAGGGGAGGTAATCACCATTCCAATACTACTGCCTGCCAAGCGTCTGGATTGTGTTTCGTCAAGACGACCTTTTCCCATGTAAGGTACATAAGTCAGGTTTCTCGCGTCATTACCAACCACCTGCACAGTTTTGTCGCTTTTTGTGTAGCTTAACACATCCCACAACTCTTGCATTCGTCCAATGTTGCGCCTGACTGCTTTCCTGAAAAGTGTTGGCGCTTCAAACCTTCGCTTCTGAGCCAGCTTCCTCTTCACTGTGGCTTTTTCCGCGTTAGGGAATTTCTTAGCTGATAGTCGAACCGGCGGGGGCACTTTTGGATCGGCGCGAGACATATCCCTAATGATAGAAGAATAACAAGTCCAGAAAAAGTCTTTCTCAGATACAGTGGCATCCAAAGCCTCAATACAATCGCGGACTTTGGCCAGGCCTTTCTGAGCTCGCTGACGGAACCAAAAATCTATGCCGGGAAACTGCGATATTGTGGGTTCTTTAGCATACTCGCGCATCAAACGAGACAAATCCGCAAATCGCTTACGGAGTAGGACGGGGTCAATTGGAGTGGTCTTAGCAGATGAGATCAGCCGTGCCAAAGGGTTAATCTCAATCAATTGGCAATTTCGAGGGTGCACTAGGTGAGTTATTGACTCCAGACCCACTGTCCCCGTACCGGCAAATGGGTCAAGTATAGTGTCGTCGTCGCTCGCCAAAGAGCTTGAGAGAAAAAATACCGGAATGTAAGGAAGCAACTTTGCAGGATAACGGTGCAAAAAATGTGTATAAACGTCAGAGCGTTTTGCCCATTGCCAGTGAGCGCACAAACTACGAAAATCGACTCGCTGAGGAAGGCCCGTGCGCTCATATCGCATGGCAAAACCGTCGATCAGCGTATCGACCCATTCGGTAGCAGCTTCATTGTTGGCCCCAGGTAGAGGAATTTGAACTGGCATGTGTTGTGCCCCGAGCGATGTGCAAACAACCTATAGCTATTATACCCGTATTATACCGTGCAAGCAAATCATTCGGGTGTGTTTCATTTCGATTGGAGCTACTGTTCCATCGGGCTTTTTTAGGGTCATTTCGGGGGTTGCAGGGGTGCCCCCCAACTCATTTGAAACACACCCAAATCATTCCGTAGGCCTTTCGCATCAATTCCGCCCCTCCACAATCCCAATCTCCTCCTCCGTCAACCCATACAACTCATACACCAGCGCGTCAATTTGCCGGTCGGTGACCTCGATTTGCCGCTGATAGAGTTCCTTGTCGGCGGGGACGGTGGCGGCGGCCAGCTTCTTGTGCAGGGTCAACATACGCTCCACCAGCGCGACCATCCTGTCGTGGCGAGCGACGTCCGCTGGATCGTCGAAATTGATGGTGCGGATGGGGAGTTGCTCAATGAACTGGGTGAAGTAGCGGAAGAACCCACCACGCAGCGTCGTGCTCACTTGTTTGAGGTAGAAATCCAGTACTTTGCTGTTGAGCAATCCCAGAATGTACTTAGACGTTTCACAAACTTCTTCTTTCAAAGTGATGCCGTATCCACTCGTGAACGCATATTCGCCAGTTTCATCAAGCGCAAAAGCGGCACGGTCTGCAATGTCTGGCACGAGAATCTTGGGCAACAGCATGAGATCAATGTTCTGTACTCGTCCATAAGCATGCCATCCCGGACCTCGAAATCTTCCTCTTTCTCGTTTTTCGAGATATGGCTTGTTCTCACGCAAGTAACTGAAAGTCTTTGGGTATCGCCTTCGCATTTCTTTCTCGGTTATCAACTCTGCGCGTCCGGCGTTTATACGGTACGGCATGATAACGACTTTCCCCGAGTGCTGAATCCGGTATGACTTGATCTCTCTACCCTGCAAGAACAGCAACACGACTTTGCGCTCAAGTTCAACATCCTGGTTCAGTTGCTTGGAATGAGCAGTTATGGTGTCGTCACCAGTTGAAGCCAAATCCAAAACATAGACTTCATTCGCACTGGTGCGAATACCTTGCGACATTCGAGCTGCCACAGCTCCCAACTTGACCGGCATCGCGCTCAGCCGCTCAAACAGCGGTGCCCCTGGCCCCACGACGAAGTTCCACTCTTTCTCTGTCACCTTGTCGGCGCGGATTTCGCCCTCGACGGCCTCACCAGTGGTTCGCCAGGCGTCCAAGTCGTGGGCTTTGACGTAGCGAAAGTGTTTACTACCCCCCTTGTCCAGAAAGAGCAGGCAGGTGTAAGTGGTCGCTCCGGCAAAGACCTGCTGATCGCCAAAGTGGACGATATCGGCCAGGTTCTTCCCGCCGGCGATCAACTCACGTAACGGTTGGCCATATTTGGCCTGAAAGAACTTGTGCGGCAAGATGTAGCCCATCCGCCCCCGCTTGTTGAGCAGTTGCAGCGACCGCTCCACAAAGACGACGTAAATATCGTAGTTGCCCTTGCTGGCCGCCGTGTAGCGCTGCTTGTAGAATTCCACCTCGGTCGGCGCCCAGTCTTTCATCGTCTGGATACGGATGTAGGGTGGGTTGCTAATCACGCAATCAAAGCCGCCGTTGGCCATGATCTCCGGGAACTCGGCTTCCCACTCAAACGGGTTCACCCGCCGCATCTCCTCCTCGTCGGGCAGCAGTTGGGCCTCGAAGTAATCCGGCCCGATGAGAGAGTTGCCGCACTTGATGTTGTTCCCCAGATCGGGCAGGGCGCGCTCGCGCCACAGGATCAATTGCTGGCCCAACGTCTCCTGGTTCTCCCCCTCCAACACCTTGAGCAGCAGGCTCAGCTTGGTCACCTCCACCGCCTGGCGGTCAATGTCCACGCCGTAGATGTTGTTGAGCAGGATGCGCTTCTTCTCAGCAGTGGTCAGCCGCCACCCCCCTCCCCTGCGCTCGGGGGAGGGGCTGGGGGCCTGATAAAGCGCGGGCCGCTTGCCCCGGGCGTGTTTGGCCGGGTCGTGATCTTCATACCACTGGCGGTGATAGTCCAGCAGGTATTGGTACGCCCCCAGCAGGAAGGACCCGGAGCCGCAGGCGGGGTCGAGAACCCGCAGCTTGCTGATCTGCCGGGGCGTCTTGCTCTCGACGAGCCGGCCGACGGTCTGCTGGACTATGTAGTCCACGATGTAGGTGGGGGTATAGTAGACGCCGCCCGCCTTCTTGACCTCCGGCTTCTCCTCTACCTTGGCGCGGTGGGCGGGGGTCAGACGGATGACCTTGCCCAGGAACTGCTCGTACACCTGGCCCAGCACGTCGGGGGGGAGCACCGAGAACTCGTAGGGCGACTGAGGATAGTACAGCCCGGCCAGGATGGGCTTGAGCACCTTGTCGTCAACGACTAGCGACTTGGTGAGGCTGTCGGCCTGGAAGTCGAAGATGCCGGAGTTGTACTTCGCTTCGGCCTGCCGGTAGAGGTCACCCATGCGGGCGTACGTGTGGTGCCCGCTGGTCAGAGCCAGCAGACGCCCGTAGTCCTCGATGCCCCGGTCCTCGCACATGCGCAGAAAGATGACGCGGTCAATGGTGCGCTGCACGCCAAAATTCAGTTCGTGGACCGACAGCGCCGGGTTGCGCACGGCGATGTTGCGGGCCAGCACGTCCCGCCACCCCTCGATCTCCTTGAGGAACTCGGCGTCCACCTCGCTGGTGCCGCGCTTGCGCTTGGTATCCTGCACATAGCGGTCGAAGGAGCCTTTGAGCACTGACTCTTTGGCAAACACGCCGTAAACGTCGTCAAAGCGGTCGAGGTACTGGTCGAAGGTGAGGTACATGATCCGCCCTACCCCGGGCTTGTCGTTGGGTTTGGGGCGCCGGCGGCAGTCGTAGACGGCGAACTCTTCAAAGTCCGTGAGGATGCTGAGAGGTAGTTTCGCGCTCCAGGCATAGCGGCGCAGTTGATAGGCCGGGCCGACGTCGCCTCTCACCGATACGGAGGGCTTCTTGGCCTCCAGGAAGAACTTGCGCACCCCACCGATGCGGAAGCAATAGTCGGGCGCGCGGGTCGCCCCAGCGACCTTGATGGCGTCCTCGTGCACCACGTCTTTGTACTGCTCGGCGTATCCCCGGACGTTGCGCACGTCCCAACCGAGGGCCTCGAACAAGGGATCAACGAACTCGACGCGCACGCGAGTCTCCTTGTAGTCGGGCCGCTTGTAAACGTCCAGGTTGCCAGCGAAGCGCTCCACCAGCCCGGCCATCTCAGCCTTGGCCTCGTGATACGATTGAGTCAACACTGTCCACCTCCCTTAGAGAGCGGCTAAGCCCAATACGGTTTAGATAAGCCACCTTTGAGACCCTTAGGCTCTTAGATGCAAGGAGTAAGGTCATTACACGCGCGGAAATGGGTGACTTCGTGAGAGTGCCTACCGTGCCACTACCTGAAACACATGCACCCGTGTCCCAGTGTAAAACGGTTGGAATCCAGGGTCAACACATAGGGTATCTGGATCCAATGGCCCACCTAGCGCACCTACATAGACGTAATCCACACCTATCTCGCGCAATAGCATCCACAAACCCGCTGCATCGGTGCTTAGTGCCTCCACTCGCCTGTTAAAGTCCTTGACCCGCAATACGTCATCGCTGGTCCCTAGAGCATACAATGCAGGTGGAGTAGTGGTCGATCGTTGAGTGAGCGCAGTCATCCAGTAACCGCCGTCGGTGCCGGCATAGATCGAACTCTGCCATGGCTGCGCGTTGATGAGGAAGCGACTACGCAGCGCAGTATGATGTTCGATCCAATCCACTGCGTCCAGATCGGCCTGGATTGCCAGTACGCAATCTGGGTTGACAACAGTGATCTGACGACGCGTGCCAACGACACTAAGAGCCACCAGCCCTGCGACCATCAAAAGGCAGCATAAAACGTACCATAAGCCTTTCAGCCGGGCGAACCCGATCCTCAGCACTTCGTCACCCAGGAAACCAGAGCAGATAGCCAGTGGCGCGAACCAGGTGGCGAACATGGCTACGTTATTGATTAATCCCTCGCCGGACAGACCGAGTAGTGAGGGATTCGTGATGAGGAACATGGATCCTACCCACAGTAGTAACACACCCGCGAAGCGCTGCCGCTGTAGCAGTCCTACGATAGTGCCCATTAGTCCCGCCATGAGTATGTAGCAATCGAAGCCACGACTGACATAGCGCCAAGAGAAGTCCCAGTTTGCACCGGACGGCTGATTGTCCCAGTAGACCAGAGCAGGCCACCACAGCTCAGTGGCGACGTTAAGCAGCCAGGGCATCAGCAACACCGAGGCCAGCAATCCCAAGCTTAAGTACCAGCCCAAGTCTCCCAAGCGGGCACGCCAGGCGTGCGGACGCTGTGCCAGTTCGATCAACCACCAGGCCGCGACGAAGCAGATGTAGAAAGCAAATACTCGGTAATGAGTAAGGAGAAGACCCGCCAGCGCTAGTACAGCCAACGCTGCGGCTCGCCTGTCCTGCTGTCGGGCAGCCTCGATGCTGAGGATAGACGCGACTGGTAGAATAAGGAGCCCGGTCAACTGTGTGTAGCGCCCCCAACTGACGTAATAGGCGGGCATAGTGGAAAGCAACGCAGCAATCAGCATAGCAAAGAAGGCTGCCCGCCGTCGTCGGGTCAACCAGCGCGCCAGAAGGTAGACTTGCAACGCAGCAGAAAGGTTGAAAAGCTGGCCTACAAACAGCATCGTCTGAGGCAGTGGCTTGTCACTTAACCAGGAGAAGAGAGCCACCGATGCATGGAAACCGTAATGATAAGTCGCGTTGTGCACGGCGATGTAGGGCTTGTAGGAGGCAGGAATCCGCCCGCTTTCCGCAATGATATGCGCTAGCAGGGTGTGATGGACAGAATCAACCCAGGCCGGTAGGACTAGATCGCGTACCGCCAGCAGCCTCGCCATTAGACCGATCCCCAGAACGAACGTCATCAGAACGGCGCTGGTTATATCCCTACCTAGCCAGCTGACTCGGCGACGCCACAGTCGTCCGCCTACCACTGCGATGGCTATCACACCGAATCCGCCAAACAGTGCGCGTGCCGTTGCCGCGCACAACGCACCACCCAACTGAGTGATCCATAACAGTAAGAAGGGAATGGCAGCCAGACTCAGCCCCAATGCCAGCGCCATCTGTTCCCACCCGTCGAAGCGACAGCGTGCGGCTGGCCGAATTGCAAGACCAGAAAGCCTGGCGCCCAGAAGAGCGCCGCCACTGGCAGAAAAAGCCAGACCTCACTCAGAGCTCTCGTCATGTCTCCGAGAAACATCAGGCGGTCGTAGTCGTAGAAGGCAAGGAAGTTCAGATCGCCAGGCCAGGGAAGACCATCAGCGTAGGCACTGCCAGGGATGTAGACGTCGTGACCGACGGCGTTGAGACGCAGCGGATGATCGAGCGTCGCCTGTGGAGCCTCGATCAGCAGGTAGAACTGTCGGCCCTGAGAATGAGTGATGGGTGGGAAGCGCCAGCGTATCGTTTGTTGCCCCAGCCTATGGCTGGGGCTGATTTTGCCACTCGCGAGGTCGTCGGTGCTAGTCGGATCGCTGCGAAGGTGAAAGACGAGAGGACCCATGACATCGACACACGTTTGCCACCCTACCTCAATAGCGCATAGCCTTTGACGAGCGGCGATGAAGGTTTGTCCTACTGAGTGTCCTTCGTAGACAGGTGGTGCTTCGACATCTGCCCGTAGTTGCATCGTGTCGGGATCGAAGCGCGCAACGCAGCCGGTCAAGACCAATGCAATCAGACCACTTCCAGCGAGGCGTAGCAAGAGCTTCGTCATGGCACGCGGTTCCTCGTCTCGCTGATACATGTTGAGCACAGAGAAGAGCGGTCAGCCCCCTGACTCCGGTCCCGATTTACAGTCTTCATGGGTAGGGTTCATTATCATCAGGCACATCTTTCGCCACGAAGAAATCATATTCGGCAGTTCCGCCCGGGCCCTCAACCTGCAGCTTCCACTCTTGCGTCCATGGTACTGTTATCCCCAAGAGATCAAACTTGCACTTGATCTGTGAATCATCAATGACCTGGATTTCGCTAGCAAAGACCTCATGGTCCGGGCCTATTAATCGCACACTGGTAGACTGACGCAACCATTCACCCCGAATTGTAACCTGCACTGGACAGTTATGTTTGGTGGCACCAGGATCAAGTCCCGTTATTACAGGAGGAGGGGGACGAGATGGTGGTGGCGTGGGCGTAGGCGATGGTGCGGGGGTACATGTTGCCGTCGGAGATGGTATAGCTGTGAGCACAGGCGTAGGTGTCGGCATAGGCGTGTCTGTTGGCGTAGGGATAGTAGTGGGAGGCATAGGCGTGCCTGTTGGTGTAGGGGTACCAGTTGGCATACGTGTATCTGTTGAGGTGGGCATAACAGTGGACATAGGTGTCTCTGATGCCGGCATAGATGTCTCAGTCGCCTTGATCTCTATGTCTATACCAATGCGCTCAGTTGGCCGAGGAAGAAGTGACTCAACTAACCTCTCAACTATGGGTACTGCTATCGTTGCCGTACATGTAAGCAGACCGACTACAAGAGCAACTATCACTCCCGCAAAAGCGATCTTCTTCTGAAGCGTCCATTCCGATTCTCCGGCCGATGGAGCACGCAGAGGTGCCCGACCAGGTCTTTCCTCAACAATAGATTCAGTTCCTGCTCTCCGACGTTCCATCCCTATTTGGATAGCTCTCACCAACTGGCTCCATCCGTCCTCTTCAAACAGATCTACCCACTGGCTATCGCGCAGACTTTCCGACACCGTGCAATCTTCCAGCCGTACTGGAATCAGATAGATATCGCTATCCAACATCTCTTGCCAAATGTCCAGAGCTTCTTTGATTTCTCTCTGCAGAAAGCCCCTTTTGTTGACCGAGTTTGCCGACACACACGCTAGGAAGAAATCGGAGCATCGGATAGCTTTTTCAATGCTAGATCTCCATATTTCTCCTGGCAGGATGTCCTTTTTGTCCATCCAGGGTCTGAATCCTGCATCAGACAATCTCTGGTAAAGATCCTCTACCTTTCCTTCATCCTCTCGCGCATAACTGAGGAAAATCCAAGCCGACGCTTCCATCTGAAATCCTCCTGCCAGCCTGGGAGCTTAGCCTTAGCCAACTCAACAATCGTTCAACAATACCCCAGTGGGAAACCATAAGAGGCTGAGACAAGATATAGAGGCTATCCCACAATCACTGCCTCACTAGGCACCTGCACTCGAATGGCCGCCTGGCCCTCCAGAGGACATTGGTACTCGCAGATGCCGCAGCCAATGCACAGATCGTGCCGCACCCAGGGGCGCAGCAGGATCATCGGCTCCCCCCACTCATCCTCGGCCTCCACCTCCTCCAGCTTGACCGCTTTCTGGGGCACGGGGCACATCTCTTCGCACACAATGCAGTTGCGATTGTCCACCCAGGGGATGCAGCGGCTTCTATCAATGTAGGCGTGGCCCATGACCGCCTCCCGCTTCTCCTCCAGGCTCAAGGGGGGGATGGCCCCCGAGGGGCACACCTGGCCGCATTCATTGCAACTGTAGTCACAGTAGCCCAGACGGGGGACGAGCACCGGCGTCCACCATCCCTCCAATCCCCCTTCCAGCACGCTGGGCTGCAGCCCGGAGGTAGGGCACACTTTCATGCACTTGCCACAGCGGATGCACCTGGCCAGGAAGTCCGCATCCTGCGCGCCTGGCGGACGCAGCAGATGCGGATGATCCCGCTGGGCAGAGGGCTCTGTGCGCAGGAGCGCTACTCCGGCCACGCTCAGTCCCAGTGCAGCCAATACCTGGCGCCGCGAGGGATCGTACTCCCGCCACTCCCCCAGACCCCAGCGTCCCTGAAAGGAATTGACCTGCTGGGGACAGGCCGCCAGGCAGGACAAACACAAAATACACTCCCCCGGATCGCTCGCGAAATCGCGGGCTGGATCGGCGGTGCCCATGGTGCAGTCGCGCGTGCAGTACCGACAGCGATTGCAGCCCGGCCCCACCACCCGCCGCAGCCAACTGACCTTGGAGATGAGGGCCAGGAGGCCTCCCAGGGGACAGAGATAGCGGCACCAGAAGCGCTCGGCGACCCAGTTGAGGCTCAGGATGCCCACGAACAGAAGGGCGACCAGCACATTGGCCTGAAAGAAAGCCTGACGATAGGGAAGGATCGCACCCCGCAGTACCCTCTCCATCCCATTGAGCAGTCCCCAGAAAAGGGGAAAGGGGTACAGGGTCCTCTCCACCAGGGTGACGACGAGATTTAGCCCCGGCATGATCACTGTGGCCAGGGTGCGGGTGAGGATGGTGATGGGGTCCAGGATCATGGCCGTCTGGTTGGCCAGCAGCGCTGCGAAGAGGATCACAAACAGCACGAAGTACTTCACCCCGCGCCAGCGGGAAGAGAGCCGAGGACGATTCCCTCTGGCCCGCTGGAAGCGCACCAGATCCAGCACCGTGCCCAGGGGACACAGCCAGCCGCACCAGGCCCGGCCCAGGGCCAGGGTGAGAAGCAGGATGAGACCTGCCGGAGCAAACTTGGTTGGGAAGGTTCGCCCCGCCAGCGTGCTGCTCAGAGCGGCCAGCAGGTCCAGCCGGAAGAAGAGGTCCACTGGCAGAAAGGGAATCACCCACTGCACCGTAGCCAAGAAAAGGTAGAGAAATAGCAGCAGGCTCAGATACTGAACTACCTGCTGCAGACGGTGCCATTGAACGCCGCTCATCAAGCCCCCTCATTCACTCGTTACCCATCAACTCGTCAACTCGGTGCCTCTAACAACTCCAGCGCCCTCCGTAGCAGATCGTTGGCCGCGCCCTCATCCGGCGCCTGGAATACGGCCACGAGGTAGCGATCCCGCTGCTGGGCAGCCGAGAGGGTTTCGCCTCTCGCCGCCTTCAGGCCCCTGAACGCCCCTGCCGCTGCTTCGGCCTCAGGGTAGGCTACGATCAGCAACCTGACCTCCACTCCGCCATAGTCGTATGCAGCAGCCAGGGCGTCAGTCTCCGTGCTCAGGTTCAGCACATTCTCATCCACCGTCCAGATGACGTTGTCCAGGGCCAGCTTCTCGTGGAAGAACTTCTCACTGCGGGGAACCAGCTTCTCTGAGGGAAGCTTGCTCACCAGCTCCGGCGGAGTGCCCCCTGGAGGCAGCTCGCCCGCCACGTGCTGAGCGAAGGCCTGGATGGTTCCTTCTTCTACCTTCTTGATGGGAAAGACGCGCACGAAATAGCAATCCTGCCAGAAACAAAGCCGCCCGCCCGGGGCCAGGTCCGCTTCGTTCCCCACCTCGAGCAACTGCCCCCCACGGTAGAAGGTGAAGAGGCCATAGGCGTTCTCGTCTGCGTCCAGCCGATATATCTCCACCCGGACCGGGCCGCCCTCTCCACTGGCGTATTCCTGCATCCGCATCTCCTGGAAACCGAAGACGAAGTACATCTCCGCCTCGCCATCCATGTAGTCGAAGAGGTTCTCCCGATCGTACCTTTGCGTCTCGCCCGAGGGCCGCCAGCCGGGCACATCGCCGGAGCAGGGGAAGAACTCCGCAGGTGTAGGCTCTGGGGGCCTGGCACAGCCCGCGACCAACACGATTCCCAGTAGGATCGCCGCCCAGGGCAATCGGAGGTCTGAACGCTTGCGCACGCTCAACCCAGTTCAATCTCCTGGAGGTCTATGTTCGTCGGATCATTCGTGCCCAGGCCCATCTGGGCGGCGGTGGCGATGTGCGTGGCCTTGCCCGTGATGAAGGACATGTCCGCGTCACGCTCTTCTCCCAGCTTGATGAGCTCCTTCAGCCCGATATAGTCGCAGGCTACTGGGTCAACCCCCACGATGAGGGTGTTCTCCACAAAGGGGTAGCTTTCCAGGGCATCGCCCACGGTCAGGCGCGACCGCTCCTTGATCTCCGGCAAAGCGTTGAGCTCCGGAATGCCAGGGTCGCAGTGTTGCGGGTAATGGAGGCTGCCGGGCTTGTCAATGCAGCCGAAGTGGTTCTTCATGGCGAAAGTGATCCCTGCCATGCTGTGGATCCGCAGGGCGGGGACGTTGATGATGCCATCGCATTTGAGCAGCACCTCGCTGAGCTTCACCCTCGCCTTGGCTACCGGATGCTCAGCGCCGGAATAGGCTCCATCGGTGCCGTAACACTGTACTCCCGGCCCATCCTTGTTCATCGGATAGCCCACTGCCTGCAGCTCGTTGGAACGACGGTCAAAGATGATGATGTGCTCCGGGGGGATGCCAGCGGTCTTGAGTCTCTCAGCCAGGGCCAACACCAGGGGCGGATGGGTGGCATCGGTGGTGGAGATGGCATTGGTCTTGAGGCCAATGATCTCCTCGGGGTCGAAGAGCACCATCCAGGCGGTCAGCGCGTCGTGGATGCCCGTGAGCCCGGTGATGGCCGCGTCGAGCATCTGCTGAAGGGCACCAGCCACCAGCTCCTCCTCACTCCACACGCCGCCGTGCCGGGCGACGATCACGCGGCTCTTCGCCTGGGGATAGAACTTCAGGATCTCCGCGCGGCCAGGCAGGGCGACCGTCGGCGTGGGTGCGGGTTTCACCAGGCCCTGACACGCAGCCACCAGACCTGCTGTCGCGGCGGCTGCCCCGGTCAGGAACGCACGACGGCTGAGAACTGTGCCCTCCGCCCGCTCATCACTTCGCTGCTGAGGCATGATCGGCTGCTCCTTCCACACTCAATAGGGTCGGCGTCCAGTCTGAAGAGGGATCGGGTGGCACTTGACAGAACCAACGCTGCCCAATCAATCGCTGCTGAAATTGTATCCTGAAGCGCTCCCAAACGCAAGCAGCGCCGGGCTTGAAACTCGGCGCTGCTGTGGAGTGGATTTATGTCAAGGCTTCCGCGTCACCCACACCTGCTCCTGGCTGTGGGGACCGAAGGGAGCACGGTCGAAGTCGCCGTACAGGGCCTCCACCTCGAAGCCGCAGCGGGCCAGCAGGTGCTCAAACTCGCGGGGCCAGATCCAGCACAGGGTGTAGGTTTTGTACTCAGTGTGAACCACACGACCCTTTTCGTCCAATTCGTCGTAACGATGGTGAACGGTGACACGCTGCCGAAAGGGCTCGTAGAACAGCGCATAGGAGACAACGAAACGATGCCCCGTTTCAGGATCTCTGAACTCCTTTTTCGCCTCCCAAGGCGGCATGGCACTGAGGTGCGAAGCAATGAGGGGGATGCTGGGAACGAAGAAATTCACCGCAAAGCGGCCACCGGGCTCTAGATGACGGTGGACAGCCCGCAGGCAGGCCATGTGATCTTCCGGCTCTAGCAGGTGCAGGAAAGCCCTGCCCGGACAGTAGACCAGACCGAACTGGCGGCCCAACTCGAACTGGCGCATATCCGCCTGGTGCAGCTCGATATCCAGCCCCAGCGAAACCACCTTTTCCCAAGCGATGGCCAGCATCTCCACCGAGTGATCGAGACCCACCACCGGCACGCCGGCCTGGGCGATAGGGATGGCCACCCGTCCCGTGCCCACCGCCAGCTCCAGCACCGGGCCACCCGCCTCCAGGGCCAACGCTTGGTAGAAATCCACGTCGGCGGTGAAGCCTGAGTCTCCAGGTCGTAGGTGGCGGCAAAGGCGTCGTATTCCACGGGGATCGAGGGATCGGTCATGATCAGCTCCATCCTACATTCAGCGAGCACCGCGCGGGCAGTGAGGATCACTGGCCGTGAAATCGCCCTCAAAGGCCATGGCCACTGCCCGACACCCCTTGCACACCTCCAGGTAATCGCACGCCCGACAGGGACCTCGCAGCTCATCCTCCTGCGCCCGGAAGCGGGCGAAGACCTCTGACTCCCACCAGGCGCGCATGAAGTCCCCATCACCCACGTCCGACTGTCGCACATGGCTGCAGGGCAGCACCCGCCCATCCTGGATCACCGTGCAGAAACGCCGAGCCGCAGTGCAGCCCCACACCCCATTCCGGTAGAGCGCATGCGGCGGCTTGTCCGTGAGCAGGAAGGTGAAGGATGCATCCACGGTCACTCTGGTCTCTCCAGCCAGCCTGGACAGGCGCGGCAGCATCTCTTTTGCCTTTCGGTACCCCACTCTGTCCAGCGACTCCCGCTGCAGCCAATCCCCCTCGGTGGTGGGCGGCTTGGGGCGCAGGATGTTCACCGTGGCTGCTCCCAGCTCGCTCCCCAGCCGCACCACGGGCTCCAGTTCCTGGGCGCTGGAACGGGTGAGCAGAAAGTTGATCCCGAAGCGCAGGCCCACCTCTCGACAGGCCCGCATGCCCGCCACCGCCCACTCGAAGTTGGGACGGGTGGCGCTGTTGGCCTGGGGGCTGGCACCATTGAGCGAGATCTGAGCCTGGCCCAGGCCCGCCTCCCTCAACGCCTGGGCCAGGTCGCGATCCAAGCAGTTGCCATTGGTGGTGAGATTGGGCACTACACCCCGCTGGCGGGCCAGCCGCACCATCCCCACGATCTGCGGATGCAGCAGCGGCTCGCCACCCCCCAGGGCCATCTGGAAGACTTTATGTCGCCCTGCCTCCTCCACAACGCGCTGGAACAGCTCCCAGGGAGCATGCTCCGGCTCCACCTCCGACCCCGGCCGGGCGGAGTAGAAGCAGCCGACACAGGCCTGGTCGCAGCGGCCCGTCACCGAGAAGTGGATAGTCTCCGGCACGGCCAGGGAGCGGGGCGGCGCTTCGATGTGCCTGGCCTCTTCCAGGCAGGCCTCGATTCTCCGAAGTGAGCTCTCATCCTCACCGGTCACCAGCAAGCCCTGCTGGAGAAGGTACCTGGTGAAGAAAACATCCTGTTCCTGGCGGGGGCGGGGATCGCACAGCCGACGCAGCTCCGTCAGCCCCTCCATGTCCAGATAGGCGGTCTCGGCTCTGTCTTGCTGGAAGAGAAGCGCTCCAGCAGCCTCTGGCCGCAGGAGGGTCGTGGGTGAGAGGCGAAAAGGCATGGTTGGTCTCAGTAGATCATATCGAAGCCAACTTGAGCCCCCGCCTTCTCGGCGGCCTGCTCCAGCAGGTAGCTGTAGTAGTCGTATAGAAACTGCCCATCCTCCATCCAGCGGCCGGTGACAGAGAAGGTAGCATCGGGGTTGAGTCGCACGCGCAGGGAGATGTTCATGGACCGCTCCAGGCTGCTGGCCAATAGATCAACCCACCTCTCGCCAAAGAAGGGTCTCTCAAATCGGTCCATCCTTCTGCCTGCTCGGCGCACAATCTGGCGAGTTTCCCTCCGCTCTCCGGGGGTCAACTTCTCCGCCTTCACCAGGGCGCATCCCAGGGCCATGACCACTCCATCCATGGGCATTTCGCCCTCGGAGTAGAAATCGGTCTCATCCAGGAAGCTGCCCGGTTCGAACTCGATGTCCAAGTCCGCGTACTGCTCTCTCTCCTCGTCGGTCAGCTCAAAGCGGAAGAGTTGATCGTCCAGCAATTCTTGAGCGTGCTGGCCCACGTAGTTGAGGATGGTCTCCAGATTGCGCACCCCGATGCGGCTCCAGCGGGTGTCACTGAATTTGGAGATCACCTTGTCCAGTGCCTGGCGCATCTTGGCCTCGGGTGGCTCTCGCTGGGCCACCCATTCCTGCAGGCGTTCCATCTGCACCTCGCTTAAATGGTAGAAGGAGCGGACGAAGTAACCGGAGCCCAGAAAGGCTCGCATCAGAGTCCCCATGTGCGCTGGATCCTTCACCTTCACCTTGTAGGCGGCCTCCGAGGAATCAATCTCATAGCCGCTCCACCTGGCTCGCAACATCACGTGCCCTCCTTTGTTTGTGAGTGTCTCGATTTCAGAACTGCGGGGAGACTGACGGATACTACATTTCACCGCGCACCTCGCTTCTCAGCCGCTGGAAGAACCCCACCGTGTAGGCGTGTCGTTCTTCGCCTATCTGGCGAGCCGTGTCGGTGTACAAGGTGTCCTTCAATTTGGAGAGCTTGAAGACGAACTCATGGACTGGCGTGTGATCTGCCGGCAACTCACCCCAGGCCTGATAGCCCATCGGAACTTCCCCCCACAGCCGCTGTTCCCGGATTCCACCGTACAGATAAGCACGGGCGATGCCCACCGCGCCGATGGCATCGAGCTTGTCGGCATCGTGGAGCACCTCGGCCTCCAGGGTCTGGGGTGGGACAGGCTCTCGGAAGCGATGGGCGGCGATGGCGTGACACACCGCTTCCACCTGCGCCGGCGGATGGTGAGCCAGGATCTCCCGCGCTCGCTCCGCCCCCAGTTCAGCGTGGCTGCGCCCGGTGAGCTCCTGTTCCGCCCGTCCTACATCGTGTAGCAGCACCGCCGCACGCACCACCTCGAGATCCGCCCCCTCTGCGCTGGCGATCCTTTCCGCCAGGGCCAGTACTCGCAGCACATGGTCGAAGTCGTGGGCCGCGTCATGGCTTTGATAGTACCGGCGAGCCCCCTCGATGGTGATCACGCCAGTTGCTTCCCCAGGCCAATCATTCGCGCCAGGAAGAAATCCATAAATGCTGACCCATCCACCTCCCTGGCCAGTCGTTTGGGCTTGCCCTCCTCCAGCAGCGGCATCACGCCCCGTCGCTCACCCTCCCCGGTCACAATGTCCACCGGCGCTTCGGCGAACTGGACGAACCGTTGATCAAACGCGCAGGTGAGGGCCAACGGGTCATGCAGGTAGTTGTAATCGCGGCCCAGGCGGGCCTGGTAGTGGGCCAGCATGGAGTGCGCCAGGTCGGTGAGCGGTGTATCGGCAGCTTTCAGCCGGGCCATGTGCTGGGGGCCATTTACCACCTGGAGCGTCACGTCCAGCCCCACGAAGGTTGTAGGAACGTCCAGCCCGAGCACGATTTTGGCCGCCTCGGGGTCGCTGCTGACATTGTATTCGCCCTGCTGGGCACGCTGCCCCCAGAAGACACCGCCCATGACCACCAGCTCCTTGAAGCAGTTCATGGCCTGGGGAACGAGGGCCATGGCTGCACCGATGTTGTTCAGGGGGCCGATGGTCACCAGCGTCAGCTCCGGGCCCCGCTCCCTGGCCATGCGCAGCAGGTACTCCACGGCGTGCTGGGGCTCGTAGTCAGCGTCGGTCACATCGGCAACGCTCAGCCCGTGGCCGTCGTAGGGTGAGAAGTGACAGGGCTTGTAGCGCAGCAGGCGGTTGCTCATCCCAGCGTAGACCGGGACATCATCCCGCCCAGCCCTGCGCAGCAGTTGGACCGCCAGCCGGGCTCGCTTGTGGGCCTCCCCTCCGCTGGTGGTCACCCCCACCAACTCGATCTCTGGCGAAGCACAGGCCAGGAGCAGAGCCATGCAATCGTCCACGTCGCTGCCGATGTCGGTGTCCAGGATGATGGGTACAGCCATTTCCCTACTTCAACACCGCCTGTACTTGGAAGGAATCCCCCTCCCGTTCCGGCGCATTGGCCAGGACGAGTTCGGGGGGCAGAGAGGGTTGCACCTCATCCTCGCGCATCACGTTGCGCAGGGGAAGCACACTGGCCGTGGGAGGTATGGCCGAGGTGTCCACTCCCTGCAACATCTCGAAGTACTCCAGAATGGCCGAGAGCTGCTCCTGAAAGGTGCGCTTCTCCTCCCCAGTCAGCCCCAATTTAGCCAGCTCTGCGATGTGCTCTACTTCAGCAATGGTCAATTTGTCCGCCATGCGTCCTCCATTTCAGATTGTGGATTTCAGATCTGAGATTGCAATCTGAAATCTCTAATCTCAAATCTGCAATTTCAAGCCTTTGCTGTCTTGAGGCTGGCAACAAAGATAGCGACCAGTTCATCGGCCTCCTTCATGAGGGGCGCAAGAAGGTTGGCCTCCACAACTTGACTCTCGGCAAGTATCTCCAGCCAGTAGAGCGATTCGTCTGCTTCTTCCAGGACGATGCCAAGTTTGGCAATGAACTCAGGCTTCGAGCGCGCCCGACAACCCGCCCGATAATTCGCACCCACCGAAGTACCTGACCGAAAGAGCTGGTTGCCGATGAGCCGCCCTTCTCGGCTCTCCGGAAGTTGCCGACACAGGTTGATCACCCGTTTGGCAAACTCCTTGGTTCGTCTGTTCATTTGCTCCTGATCCACCCGTCGCCCTCCAAATCTGCAATCTACAATCTCAAATCTGAAATCAGATTATACCTACCTCCCATACGGAGGCAAATCGCCTCCGGTGATGGGCAACTCAAAGGGGGCAGCGATCACATCCCACTCGTACCTCGGCAGCAGACGGTAGCCACCCTCATAGGGCCTGGCTGAGGCGTACTGGCTGGCCAGGCCCACGACCAGGTACAGCTCCCCCTCCTCCACCCAGGGTTTCTCCACCAGCTCCGAACGCCCAAAGTAAACCTGCACCTCCCCACTGCCGTCATCCAGGTAGATGGCGTCCCAGCCCCAGCCAGTGACGCGGCCCACCACCTCCACCAGCAACCCTTCACAGGCCTCGCCCAACTCGCCGGTGGCAATGGGCATCGGCTCCAACGGCGTCCCCAATCTCAGCCACTGCACCTTCACGCCCGACGAAACCTTGATCTCCCGCTCGCCGCGGTAGTCGGACAGCTTCCCCTCCACCTGGATCCAATCCCCCTCCTTCAGTGGGGGATAGGTGCCCTCACTGAGGTAGACCTTCATCCCTGCCCCCGCATCCTGGATGTAGATGGTCCCTCCCTTGAGGGTGCCTGGTGGGGCGGTGACCTGGCCCTGGATCACAACCAGTGTGCCCGCCGGAAGCACTCTGGCCTGGGCCAGGGTCACTGCTTGAGGAATGGTCGGAGCAGCTGGCTTCTTCTCCGGTGGGCGCTCCTTCGGCTTGTACTTGTTGGCCTCCCCCATCGTCGGCTCGTACTGCGTCGTCCACTCCCCACTGCCATCCTCGGTGCGGCTCCAGGTGCGGTCGTAGCCGGGGCTGCGGGTGTAGCTCATCTCGTCGGCCACGCCGCCATCGGGACGCAGCAGGCGCACCGAGTCGCCGCCATCGTTGAGGGCTACGCCGGTGTCGCCTTTGAAGAGCACCAGGTAACCATGGGAGGGGATGGTCTGATGGAGGGGGAAGGTCCAGGGTGCACTGCCGCCATCGGCTTCATCGTCCAGTTGCCAGCCGCCCAGTCCCACTGCCTGATCCTCCCCATTGTAGAGCTCGATCCACTCATCGTCGGGGCCGGCCTCCCCGCTGCCATCCCAGTCCACATTGAGGGGAGCGGGGCAGAGCTCATTCAGAAAGACCTTCTCCGGCGGAGCCTGGCCCGCCACCCAGATGGGGCTGGTGTAGGCCAGGTCGCCATCGGCCTGCTCAGCCCGCGCCCAGTAGAAGTGGCCAGGGGTGCCGCTCACTGCGGTGATCCAACCGGCATCAGAACTCAGGGCCATCGTTCCGATGAGCAGTGTGCGGTCGTAGATGGCGACCTCCGCGCCCTCCCCATCTCCATCCCGGTAGATCACCGTGAGCTCAAAGTCGCCGGAGGTGGGAAGGGTCTCCCCCATCCACGTGCCTTCGGTGCGCAGAGCCAGGACCAGATTGGAGTCCTCGGTGGCGAAGGTTCGCCGGGCTCGCAGCGCATCGAGCAGATCGGCCTTGGTCAGCGAGGGAGCGACAATCCCAGTGCGGTGGGGGGTGTCGGCCCCCCAATCAGGCGTCTCGGTGTCGCCATTGTTGGCCGGCCCCACTCGCCAGCCAGCGCCCAGGGCCTGGATGTAGGCTTCCTCAAACCGCCGATACCTCACCCCGCTACCATTCCCCACCTCCAGCAGGGAGATTCGCCCGTCAGCGGCCTCGTCGTAGGCGAAGTCGGCCAAGTCACCGGCGAAGGGATGGTTGAATTGAGCAATGGCCCCCTCCTGATTGGCCAGCCAGGGGTAGAAGCCGGCCAGTGTATCGTAGGGGGGATCATCGCGGGAGATGGATGTCGCCGTGTTGAGCACAGTGATATGCCCCTCCTCTCGGGAGGTCCACTCGAAGCCCCGCAGGGCGACGAAAGCGCCCTCCTCTGTGGCAGCAGCGGCCTGTGTTTCCAGATCGGCCCACTGCTGAGCATCGTACATGTGGGAGTGATCGGTGAGGGCCAGGAAGTGGAATCCATTGGCCCGGCCCACGGCATAGGCATAGCGTGGTGGCCCACTGCCATCCGAATAGGTGGAGTGGGAGTGCAGGCAGCCCCAATAGGCGTGCATCCCCCCTCCCAGGTCGGCGCCGGGCGGTGGTGACTCCGGCGGAGCAGGAGCTTGGGTCAGTTGGCCAGGGTTGGGCTCGGCAATGGCGAAGTCGCCGGGCATGTCGTCGCTGTCAGGCCCCAGCACCCGCTGGAGGGAGCGGGGCTGGGGCGCGGAGAGGGTGCCGTTCACCCCCACCGTCTCCCCGTCGCCCGACTTGAAAACTATAGCGTCCACGAGGAGATCGGTCGGCCCCAGCAGCAGAACCTCATCGCCGCTGTTGGAGAGCGCCCAGGAGCCGCCGCCCCACTCGCTGTACCGCTCCAGATTGGGGACGGCAGGCGTATCCTGGTAGCGGCTCCCAGAGACCTTCATCTCAAAGTCGGGCCAGGAGCCGAAACGTTCGTGGAACTGCGCCGCATTTTTGGCGACGAGGATCACCTCGCCCGGACCAATGCTTCCCGTGATGGGCAGATGATACATCCCCTCACCGCCGCCCTGCGCCTCCTCGTCGCCCAGCTTGTAGCCCGCCAGAGTCACGGTGCAGCTCAGCGGATTATACAACTCCACGAACTCGTCGCCCTCGGTGTCGGGTGTGGTGCCGTCGTAGCACACCTCGCTGATGAGGAGAGGCGCGGCCGTCAGAGTGGGAGGCGGTGTGGGGGAGGGGGTGGCGGTCGCTGTCGGCGTGGGAGTGAGGGTCACGGTCGGCGTGGGGGTGGGCAGTGGCGCACCGCCGGGGGAGGGGTTCTCCCGTTCGGCGAAATCCGTGGCCTGGTCGGTGTCGAAGCCCGCCGGCTCCCGCACCAGCGAATGCCCCGCAGGCACATCGGCACAGGGAGGGTCCAGCGCCGAGCCATCATTGCCGTAGGACATCTGGTCAACAACGTTGCCCGAGGGTGCTCTGAGGATCAGTCGGTCCCCCCTGTTGGACAGTATGAGGCTCTTTGCCGCCAGGCCGTAGGGGAGGGGCGCAAAATCCCAATGGGTCTGAAAGCTCAAAGCATCGTAGGCCAGCACCAGATAATCGTGGGCTGGGATGACGATGCCCTCGGCAAAGACAAACCGGTCAGAATTATCCTCCACACTCCAGTGGCCCAGGTCAATGTCCTGATCTGCCTTGTTGTACAGCTCAAACCACTCGTCTTCCGGCTCTGACCACCCGCTGGCCGCGTCGTAGAACACCTCGTTGATGACTAGCGAGCTCGGAGGCGGTTCGGGGATAGAGGTGATAATGGGCGTGAGGACAGGCGTGGGGGTTGGGCTGGGAGAGGGGGTGAAAGTGTTAGTGGGTGTGGACGTCTGCGTGGAAGTCGGCAGTGGCGTGGGGGTACCGGTTGGCACACGAGTGGTAGTCGGTGTAGGAGTAAGGGTGAAGGTGGGAGTGGGAGTGAATGTGGGTCTTGTTGTCGGCGTGGCGATGGAAGTGGGTGTAGAAGTGTCGGTGGGCAGGGGAGTGGGGGTGTTTGTAGGAATGGGAGAGAGCGTAGCAATGCTGGCTATGGGTGTCCTATGATCGGCGCTGTGGGCTGCAACCGCACCCCAGGCGACCTCGTTGATCACCACATCTGCCCTAAAGGGTACAGGCCGTGAGCTATCCGCGCGAATGAGGGAAAGAGACAGCCTGCCAGCGCTCAACATCAGGACGAGGCAGAGAAAAACCAGGAGAAATCGTTTCGCCGTCATTGGCGACCTCCTCGGAATCCACGAGCCAAGCCTTGGCTTCACTCGCTTGCGCCCCTGCTCAATTAAGGGCATTGATGCCTGACGGAGGCTTTACGGTTCCGCTTCGAGATCGATCAAGAGCCTCTCTCAGAGAGCAGGTCGCGAAAAGCTAGATGACCGCGGGCACACAAGCGGTGAACAAGGTCCACGGCGGTCTGCTGGACAATGTCGTCGGTGCTCTGAAGCGCAGCGACAAGGATGGTTCGCGCACGTTCGCGCCAACCGTGGATATGCCAGCCCTCTTTGTCTCCTTCGAGGATCAAGTTAAGGCACTCTACCGCGTGTGCCGGCATCTCGGCAGCGAGGGTGGCCAGGTGCTCAACCACCAGGTGCTCGCGCTCCACCCTACCCGCGAGCTTGAGTGCTTCCTTAAGCTGCGCGATGGCCCATACGTCATCGAACTTCGCGGAGGCAAACCACCAGCCGAAAGCGGCGAGTTCAGCGGTGTGCGAAGTGGACGGTGTCCCGCTGCGCGCCGCATCCAGACGCCGTTGCCATAGTACCTGAAGCCGATCAACGACTTGGAGCGCTATCTCCTCTTCCGTGCTGTGAAGGCTACGCCCCACGAACGCAAGAGCGTGGCTGCGGAGTGAGTCGGAAGCCTTCGCATAGAACCGCGCTAGCAGACCATCCGGCTCGTCGAAGCTGAGCTTGCCTCGCCAGTAGAGGGTCATCAAGTGCTCCGCGAGGCGTTCGTCAGGGTCGGCCAGGCGCCGACTCTCGCTCGAGGCCGTGCCAATCCGCTCGACCGCGTAGCAGTATTCTTCGTGCAGCAAGTCGAAGACGTTGTCGTAGGGAGCGCAGAAGGTGATATACGTTTCCCATGCGGTGTCGCGCAGGTCGCGGAGGGTTTCCCCCGGTGGAAAGATCTCCGCCACCCTCTGAGCCGTCCATCGCGAATCCAGTAAGACAAGCCACGGAAACCATTGGCCATAAACTGCACGGATGGCCAATGCAGGATCGTGGCTTGGGTCGAGATGATGATCGAGGACTCGCCGGACCTCGGGCATCTCGTCGAACCCGCGCGCGACGCGCTCCTTCCCGCCGGCCGCTTCCCCAATGTGCCGCCGGACCCAGAGAGCGTATCGAATAAGTGCGTGCATCGCCGCTCCGCGGGTCGTGTTGATTAAGAGCGTAGCCGGGTCCATGTTCGAGCCGCCATAACGTGCCTCGTATTCCGGTGTTGGCTCGGGGTCATCAGTGAGCGGCTTCAGCACCTCCCAAGCCATGATGGGCAGATCAAAAGGAATCTCTGAAGCGCCCGACTGGAATCCCACCGCGAGCAGGTCGGCGATGGCTTTGCGGGTCCAGCCCCAATGTGGACCGAGATCGTCATACTCACCTTTGCGGCCCGGGATCTCTCGGGACTGGTCCATCACCCAGCGGCAGAGGTCGAGGACTGGTCGCCAAGGGAAGGAGGCTTTCTGCTTTACTACCTCACGAAGGCCCAACAGTAATGCGCGTATGTAAGTCGGTTCGAGCCCCTGGAATCGCCTGGCCTCGGCAGCGAAGCGATCGGGTTCGGAAGTGACAAGAGCAGTCAACTCTCTTCCAAGGCCTTCAGGGGAGGGACTCATCGGGTCTTCAGATGGCTGCCATGTGTTCAGAAACGAGACCAGTTCCTCAATGCTCATAGGGCGAAGATCTTCAGCTTTCTTCGGGCTGGTGGGACCGGCCCAGACCGCGCTCACGTAGAATTGGAAATCGGGATGATCTAGCTCGCCGAATTGCTGCTTGAGTGCATCGAATCGCTGCCGCCATTCCTGATCCAGGAACTCCTGGATGGGCCAGAGCTTTGTGTACTGCCAATGACGCATGTAGCGCTCGCCTTCTTCCGGGCTTGGCCGATGCCCACTTTCGCGCTCCCGAAGGTTGAGCCAGCTTTTAGCGTCGATCCCTTGCGCTATCAGATCCAGATACGCTTGCTGGGCTTTCGGCGGCAGACTATTGAACTGCTCACGCAGTAAGTGGAACAACTCATGATGCAAGTGAACATCATCAAACATAGTGGGATCAGCCACCAAGCTAGCCGTGCCTTCCGGGTCCACCTCTGGCCACTTTCGGCGCAAGTGCAAGCCAATGCACTGGAAGATCTTGAAGGGTCGCCCCTCGACGATTTCCAGAACGGGTTTGCTCTCGGTTACCATCAGAGCCTGTGCAGCGTCCCGCACCGCCGAAACCAACAGGCCTTGAAGTCCGCGTCGACGGTTCTGGCTGTGGTCCTCAATGGTGGGCCGCCACATGTATGAGTAGTCCTCCGGCCCCTCATCTCCTTTGCGACGCCGTGAGAAGCGGACCGCGTCCTCAAGCAGCTCGCAGAGCAGCATCAGTGCGTCCAGGCCCGCTGACGGCACAAGGTCTGGTATGTGCTTATTGAGAATCTGCTCGTAGCCCCAGGTGTCGAAGCGCGCTCGTGGCTCCGGCGGAGGGTGGTAGATCTCATCCTCACTGGCCTTCTTGGCTGCCTGCGGATCGGGCAACACGGTGAGGAGGGCGCGTGCGAGATCTAGCGCTTCGTTTACCTGACCGCCCTTCGCCAGATGGCTCACCAACCCGCCGAGCTTTTCGGGAAGAAGAAAGTACAGATACCGCTGGGATGGGACCCAACGTGTCTCCTTTCTGGCCCAACGCGCCGCAAGTTCTGGCGGCATCTCACAGGCTGCGTCAGCAAGGTCTTGGTGGACGCGGAGATTCTCGGTATCTGGGATCTGGAGCGCGATTTCGATAACCGTTTCAGGTGCGAGCGCAGCCATCCGTGCCAAGTAACGGGACTCGGGCCAAGACGGGAAGCTGACCGTTCCCTTGTCGCGATCTGGCTCCGGCGGGTGCTTGAAGAAGCCCTCGGCTCTGAGCAGTTCTAGCCATGCAGGGCAGGATAGTTTGCCAAAGAAGTAACTGAAGGCAACGAGGTTATTGGGGACGTGATGCCGGAGCCTTTTCGCGTCCACTTGCGCTGGCGAAGGGTCGGCAAGGAGCTGGTCAAGCAATCGAAATGATGCCAAATAGCGTGATTCAAACTTCTCTAGTATGTTGTCAAAGATAGCCTCGATCTCGCCCCAAAACTCTCGAAACTCTTGGTCGAGTGAGCGTGGCTGGGCAAGTGCGTCGCGGTGAGCGCGCGCTGCCAGACCGTAGTAGTTCCCCTTGCCCGGCAACCTTAGCCAGCCCTGCGCCATAGGATCCGTCTCGGGAATCCCTAGGCTCTTCAACACGGTGCGGATCTCGGCTTCATGCTTCCCGTCGCTGGATACATCCTTCCCGCTTATACGCTGCGAGCGATCCACGACAGACTCCAGTACATCGCGGAGCGCGCTCTCGATCTCCCGAAGAAGGTGGGCGATCATGTGCGTGGTGGCATTGAACGGTGGCTCAGCCTCCATAAGTCGACAGGCGTCGCGATAAAAAGAAGCCGGCCCAGGACCCACCAGCAGTAAACGGCGATAGATGCGCTCTTGCCGCGGGTCACTGAAGCGAAAGGGTTTGGGGGTGGCCTTCTGCAGTTCCACTACAAATTCCTCCCGGACACTGGGAACAGGATAGAGGACATTACGGTATCGAGCTTGGCAAAAGACCTAGTAGGAAGCGCTTCAGTGGCCTCGCTCATGGATCTTCGGATGCGTTTCTATCATGCTACGTCTTCTCATCCTACGGCAGACCTCTGACTCAATCATACCACGGCAAGGCCACTTTGTCAACGACACAGCCCTCTCAGTGCTTCTCTCGCCGCCTCCTGGTCGCTCCAGGGATACTCCGTCGTGCCAAACCATATAGCTCATCCACCTTTCCCCTGCCGCCGGGCGATGTATTCATCTATGGTCACATAATCCCCTGCGTGGTATGCTGCGCGCGCCTCGCAAATTTCAGCTTGAAAAGTCGGATCTTGCTCCCATAGCTCTTCTTCGACCTGAGCCATCTCCTCATCGAGCAATTCCCCAAGCCGATACTTTTCCCGCAGATCGAGCTTGGTGATGGAGTCCACCAACGATTCGAAGGGAACCAACAAATCCACTGCTGTCTGTGGCATGATCTTACTCCTTGCTCAGTTTGGAATACCTTCCGGCAGGCTTCCTGACCCAATCATACTCCAGCGAGGCCACTTTGTCAACAGCGCCCAAGCACTCCTTTCAGCGCTTCCCTCACCGCCTCCTGGTCGCTCCAGGGATACTCCGTCGTGCCAAAGCACATCGAGCGCTCGTGGCCTTTGCCGGTGACCAGCACCAGGTCGGCCGCACGGGCACGCTCTATGGCGAAACGGATGGCTTCCCCCCGGTCTCCGATCCGCCAGTAGCGCTCCCCCTCCCGTGCTCCTCCCCTCTCGCAGCCAACCGCGATCTGCTCCATGATCTCCTCCAGCGGTTCGGTACGGGGGTCCTCGGCGGTGAGCACGGCGAAATCGGCCAGCCGGGCGGCGAGCTCTCCCATCATGGGCCGCTTCCCCACGTCGCGCAACCCCGCACAGCCAAAGACCACCCACACCCGCCCCTCGGCAAGCTCTCCCATCATGGGCCGCTTCCCCACGTCGCGCAACCCCGCACAGCCAAAGACCACCCACACCCGCCCCTCGGCAAGCTCACGCACTGTTTTCAGCGCCTGCTCCAGCGCGCCCGGCGTATGGGCGAAATCCACAATCACGGTGAAGGGCTGCCCACAATCAATACGCTCCATACGGCCGGGGATGCCCTGCAGTGCCCTGATGCCAGCCTGCATGACCTCCACGGGCAGTTCCAGAGCCACTCCCACTCCGATGGCTGCCAGGCAGTTGTACACATTGTAGCGCCCGATGAGGGGGGTCTGGACCGGGAAGTCTCCCGCCGGGGTGCGAGCTGCGAAGGTGAGCGCATGGGACGAATGGCGGATATCTGAGGTTGCGACGTCGGCGTCGCGGTTGAGCGCGTAGGAGAGGTGGCAATCGGCAGCTATGTGCCGCAAATAGTCGTAGGAGGGGTCGTCGGCGTTGAGCACAGCGACCTTGGACAGGCCCGGCTTGCGATGGGCGGAGGACAGTCCTCGGAACAGCATGGCCTTCGCCTCCCGGTAATTCTCGAAGGTCCCGTGGGCGTAGAGGTGCTCGTGGGTGACGTTGGTGACGACGGCTAAATCGAAATCGCAGGCCGCGACCCGATGCTGAGCCAGCCCCTCTGAGGTCGCCTCCAGCACAGCGTGGGTAGTGCCCGCAGCCACCATCTCCGCCAGGTAGCGCTGTAGGTCAGGGGAATCGGGCGTGGTGGTGTGCAGCCCAGTGCCATAGACTTTGTCGCCGATGACCGCGTTCACCGTGGAGATCATCCCCGCCCTGTGACCTGCGGCGCGGAGTATATGGTAGATCAGGTTGACGGTGGTGGTCTTGCCGTCGGTGCCAGTCACGCCGATCATGCTCATCCGGCGGCCAGGGAAGCCTTGCCAGGCAGCGCACAGGTGGGCCAGGGCTTCCCGGCCGGAGGGGACGTGAACAAGGGGGAAAGAAGGGGAAAGAGGGGGAAAGGTCCCCCTTCCTTCCCCCTCTGCTTCCTCCATCACCACCGCTGCGGCTCCTCGCCGGATCGCTCCCGCGATGAACTGATGCCCATCCGCCGCCACGCCCCTATAGGCCACAAACAGATTTCCCGGCTTCACCTCCCGCGAGTCCTCAGTGATGCCCGTGATGAGCACATTGGGGTCGCCATGAAGCGTGGCCTGTGGAAGCGCGGCGAGCAGTTCGCTCAGCGGACGCCCATCCGTTTCCTCATTCACTTGCTGCCCCATCAACTCGCTAACTCCAGATTGGCAAAGCTGACCAAAAGCCGCTTGATACCCACGCCGTCGAAGCCCACAGTGACCTCTTCGTTCCCGCCCGAGATCCTACTCTCAATGACTATCCCGCTGCCAAAGGTGGCATGGCACACCCGGTCGCCCACGCTGAACTGAGCCACGAGGGGTTCCCCGGCTTCTTGGGCCCAGTGGGTCTGCAGCCGATAGCGTCGGGCCTCCCGATCGGTCGGCCTGCGGGCCGCTCCCTTCTGACGACCCTCGATCAGCTCCGGGGGGATGTCGGACAGGAAGCGGGAGGGGAGGCGTACTTCACTGCTATCACCCCAGAAGGCGCGCCGAAAGGTGTGCAGCAGGTATAGCCGCTCCTTGGCTCGAGTGATACCCACGTAGCACAGCCGACGCTCCTCCTCCAACTGCTCCGGATCGTCCAGGGAGCGAGAGTGGGGCAGCAGCCCCTCCTCCATCCCCACGATGAACACCACCGGAAACTCCAGCCCCTTGGCCATGTGCAGGGTCAAAAGGGTCGGCGCGTTGGCCTGCTCCTCCAGGTCATCCACGTCCGACACTAGCGCCACCTCCTGCAAGAAGCTGGCCAGTCCTTCCTCCGGCGGGAGATCTCCGTACGCCTGGACCACGGAACGCAGCTCCATCACATTGGCCCATCGCTCCTCACCCTCCTCGGTACCGTCGCGAATGTAGGCTTGATAGCCCGTGCGCTCCAGCATCAGATCGAAGAGGCTAGGCAGGGCGACGATGGCCCGGGCGCTGACCAGCTCGCCCCACAGCGCGCCGAAGTCGGCCAGCACGTTTCGCGATCGGGTGCTCAGCGGGGCCTCGACCTGCTCATCCCCTTCGGGGGTCCTCAGGACAGGCTGCAGGAGCTGCAGGGCATCGTAGGTGGCCAGGCCCCGCAACAGTCGCCATCCCTCCAACTCCTGGCGTGTCTTGGAGCCGATACCCCGTGGGGGGACATTGAGCACGCGCTCCAGGCCAACCCCATCGCAGGGATTGTGGATGATGCGCAGATAGGCCAGCAGGTCCTTGATCTCCCGGCGGGCGTAGAAACGGGTAGCCCCCACCAGGTGATAGGGCAGCCCCCGCCGGATGAAGGCATCCTCCAGTGCGCGGGACTGGGCATTAGTCCGGTACATCACCGCGCAATCGCCCGGGTTGTGGCCTTCCAGAGTGAGGCGAGCCATCTCCTCCACCACGAAGCTGGCCTCCTCATCCGCGTCATACAGCTCCTTGACCACGATGGGAAGTCCGGCGCCCTTCTCGGTGTAGAGCACCTTGGGATGGCGATGGGGGCTGGGGGTGATGAGGGCATTGGCCACGTCCAGCACCGTCTGCGTGGAGCGGTAGTTGCGCTCCAGCAGGATGACCCGAGCCTCGGGGTAATCACGCTCGAAACGATAGACGTTGCGGTAATCCGCGCCTCGAAAGCGATAGATGGACTGATCGGGGTCGCCCACGACGAACACGTTGCGGTAGCGGGCTCCCAGTAGCTTCACCAGTTCATACTGGGCCATGTTGGTGTCCTGCCACTCATCCACCAGGATGTACCGGTAGCGCTCCTCATAGCGGGCCAGGACCTCCTCGTAGTCGCGGAAGAGCTGGACGGTGGCCATGAGCAGGTCATCAAAATCCAGGGCGTCGTTAGCTCGCAGGATCTCCTGGTATTTTATGTAAACTCGGCGAGCCACCTCCTGCCAGTAGGTGCGGGGCTGGTACTCATCGGGACCGATGAGCTCATTTTTCGCGCGGGAAATAGCAGCGTGCAGCGCCCGAGGCCGGTACTGCTTCTCATCCAGGTTCAGCTCGGCCAGGGCTTGACCGACGGTGGCCAACTGATCAGATGAATCGTAGATCACGTAATCGCGGCTGAAGGGGGTGTGCTCTGCCTCGCGCCGCAGGATGCGGGCGCAGGTGGCGTGGAAGGTGCCCAGGGTGAGCCAGTGGAGGAGCCGCTCGCCCAGCAGCGACTCCAGGCGGCCTCGCATCTCGCGGGCCGCCTTGTTGGTGAAGGTCACGGCCAGGAACTGCCGGGGAGGCACATCGCACTCACGGACCAGATAGGCCACCCGGCAAGTGAGCACCCGCGTCTTGCCCGAGCCCGGCCCGGCCAGCACCAGCACCGGCCCCTCGCCCGCTTTCACCGCCTCCCACTGGGCGGAGTTCAGATCCTGTAGCCAATCCAAGGGTAAACTCCTTGCATGTGAATCAAAATGGAACTCCCTGTAGGCTGTGTTATGTGTTTCCTGTTGCGTGTTTCGCGTGTCTATGGCATGGGAGGATTGTCGAGTAGCTCTGTGGCGCTGAGGTCGTGATACGTATTGGGTGTTGCGTAGGAGTTCTGATCCTCCCGCAGTTTGCGCCCCCGCTCGGCGGAGATGATGGTGAGTAGCAAGCGAATGATTCCGGTCAGCAGCCTCATACGGTGCGTGGCCACAGCTTCCGACAGCACGTGACGTCCCTGATAGTACGAGAGGCGGGCCTCGCGGGCTGAGCGCAGGGAGTACTCGCAAAACCGGCCCTGGTCTTTGCCAGATCGGCGACTATAACCCTCGGCGACGTTGGCACTGATGGAGCCAACATCCCGGTACAGTTGGTTAGCCAGACTGACGGTGCGCTTATCCTGAACCAATCCGCATACGTCATGCCACGCCAGGTCACCAGCAAAGACAGCGAGGCGATAGACCTCCATCCGCCAAAGTGGGTCATCGGTCAGTTCCGGCGGAAGGGAAGCCAACCGCTCATCATACGTCACTGAGACTTCCTTTCACACACCACGCTTTACGTCTCCCCAGCTCCCAGAAAAGCCTCAACCAGGGTGCGGAAGATGGGAGCCGCCACTTTAGCGCCCCCCCCTGCGTTCTCGACGACGACGGCGATGGCGATCTTTGGATCGTCGGCCGGCGCATAACCGGCGAACCAGGCGTGAGGCTCGCCACCTGGATTCTCCGCCGTGCCCGTCTTGCCCGCCACCGAGAGAGGGCAACCCTCGAAGGCCTGGCGGGCCGTGCCCCTCCGGTCGCTCACCACGCCTCGCAGCCCCTCCCGGATGGCGACCAGGTGCTCCGGGGTTACGGGCAGGGTGCCCCGTGTCTCAGGGGCGAAGGTATGCTCCGGGGTGTTCTGAGTGCCACTGATCCTTTGCACAATCTGAGGCCGGTAGAGGGTTCCGCCATTCCCCACCGCGCTGATCAGCACCACCATCTGGAGGGGGGTGGCCAGCAGATACCCCTGGCCAATGGCCAGGTTGACCGAATCGCCCGGCGTCGAGGCCTCACCGAGGTTCTTGCGCTTCCAGGCGTCATCGGGCACCAGGCCCGCCTCCTCATCCAATCCCACCAGCCCCGTCGGCTGCCCCAGCCCGAAGCGACGGGCGTAGGAGAGCAGAAGGTCAGGGTCCCTCTGGTGCAGTCTTAGCCCGATCTCGTAGAACACCGGGGCACAGGAGACCACCAACCCAGTCACCAGATCAAGAGCGCCGTGCTGGTCGGGCCAGATATAGCAGCGCATGGGCCACCCATTGCCCAGCCCCATCCACACTCCCTGGCAGTTGAAGGTCGAGGAGGGAGTGTAGAGGCCTGTCTCCATCCCCGCGGCCATGGTCACGATTTTGAAGATAGAGGCCGGGGGATAGAGCCCCTGCGTGGCGCGGTTCACCAGCGGCTGCCCCGGGGTGCCGATGAGCCTGTGCCAATCATCCTCGGCGATGGCGGGGATGAAGACATTGAGATCGTAGGTGGGGGAGCTGGCCAGGACCAACACCTGCCCGGTGTGGGGGTCGAGGGCCACGATGGCGCCTCGCTGGCCCTCCAAGAGCTCGACCGCCTTCTGCTGCAGAGCGCGGTCGAGGGTGGTGTAAATGCTGTGGCTCTGGCTGGAGAGCTGCTGAGAAAGGGTGGCGACCAGGTCACCTCCCGGCGAGACCACGGTAAGCGTGCCCCCTCGCCTCCCGGCCAGGAACTTCTGCCCCCAGGCCTCCAGCCCCACCTTTCCCACCACCGCATCGGGGGGATAGCCCTTCTCCCGCCAGTGTTCCACCTCCTCTGCGCCAATGAGCCCCACATAACCCACCACGTGGGGGGCCAGTTTGCCGTCGCGATAGAATCGCACCGCCTTCCCCTTGAGCACAACGCCCGGCAGAGCAGCCAGCGTGTCGTAGTGCTGGGCGCTCTCCTGGGCCGATATCTCGCCCAGGGGGACGAACCAGTGGGTTGGGGCGTCGGCATATTTGTCGCGCAGGCTGGCGATGGGCTCTTCCAGAACCTGGCTGAGGAGGAAGAGGGTGCGGCCCGTGTCCTCCAGTTGCCCCGGCACTACGCCCACCACCACCCGCGTCCCGTTGACCGCCAGCCCTCGCCCCGACCGGTCATAGATGTTGCCCCGCACTGGCACCTCAGGCCGGAGGTAGAGCTGATTGCCACCCTCCAGTTGCGGAAGGATGCAGGCCCGTGACCAGAGGACACCCCAGCGGTCCTCCTCCAGGCGCAGGGGGAGGGTGTTGGTGACCTGAAAGGAGCCGGCCAGCAGTGTCTCGAAGGTGGCGCTGAACTTGGCCTGCGCGCTCCCCTCCTGTTGCAGGACCGAACGAAGGGCAGCGGTGAGACGGGTAAGGGTCATGGTGTTCGCCGCGGAAGAGTAGGCGGCGACGAACTGTTCCTCAGAGATGGCAGCTTGACTGCTGGGGGCCAGCAGTCTATACATGGCCGGGGAGTCCCCGTGCTCCCAGGCCTGAAGGAAGCTCCGGACCACGGTTTCGGCCGGAGGAGGCTGGGGGGTGGGGGTCGGGAGTGGGTGGAGAAGCGGGAATCCACCCTGGCAGGCGGGGAGGAGGGTGGAAAGGAGTAGGATAAAGATTGGGAAGAGCTTAGAACGAAACATAGCGTTTCTCTGAGGAGTCAACAAGTTGACGAGTAACAAGGGGACAATCCTCATCATCCGTTACCCACTACTCGTTGCCCTGGTACCCCGTTGTTTCACAACCAAGACTCAGTCAGCCAGCACCTCTTGGATCGCCGCCCGCAGGCCCTCCCGGGGTGCCTCATACCCCCAGCCGATCTCCCGGCCGTTGACCGCCAGCAGCCGACCGATCTGGTAGCGCTCACGCACCACGGGATCACTGGCATCGTACTCCCGCAGCAGGACGCGGTCCCCGTACTCGGCACACACTTCGCGCACGTTGTGGATCTCGACGGTAGAGGTGAGGCACTGGCGGTTCCAGAAGGCGTCGAAGGCTACCTTACCGGGCACCGGTTCATATTCCCAGGCCGGCTCGAAGAAGTGCGGCGGCTCGGCATCGTCGGCGAAGCGCTTCTAGAGGATGATGGCGTTCCCTCGGCGACCTGCCTCCTGGTACCCTAAGTGCTGAAAGAAATCGGCCCGCATGAACCAGAAGTCGCCCTCCCATTCGTGGCCCACCAGGGCCAAGCCCTGGGCGTCCGTGGCCCGCGCCGCCGCCTCGGCCGCCTCCATCAGCATCCGGCCGATCCCCCGACCATGATATGCGTCTTTGAGGGCCAGGCAGGGGATGCTGAGGATGCCGTGGCCTTTGAGGCCAAAGGCGGTGTGCTCGATGGGCAGGAGGTGGATGAAGCCGATGGGCTGCTCGCCAGCGAGGGCGACCTTGATCTGGAGGCCCTGAGGAAGCATCTCCTCGATCCACGCCTTTCGCACCGCCCCACCCCGGTCCTGGTCGGGGTTCTCCCCCACGTGGGCGCAGGTGGCGACGAACCACAGCGTCTCGTCGTTCAGGTCCTCGATGATCTGGCTCTCGATCACGTCGCCGTGAATGGTGACGTGCACATCACGATTCTGAGGCTGGACACGCATCACAGCCCTCCTCGCCGACCCCTGAACACTTTTGGTTAGCGAACACTACACCTTGGACCAGCTACTATCAACTGCAAAGGTATCTCGATGCTTTCACATTCCCGCCGAGTGACGTTGAAGATGGCAAAGCCAGACACATTCCCTTCCTTATCTACCCGCTCAAGAACATCTTCGGCGATCTCACGGAAATAACCCTCAGCTTCGACAAAACGCACTTCCAGAAAGTCTCCTTCTCGATCAAACCAGACTCTTACGTTGGCCATAGGACTCACACAACTCATTAGTTGTCACTCATTACCCATTACTCGTTGCCCTGCACACCTTCTCCCGTGTGATCTCCGCCAGCATCGCCCGGGCGCTCTGACGCGTCTCAGGCCGGTCAGCGCGGAGCATGGCCGCCAGCTCTGCGATGCGATCCTCGGCGTCGAGCAATTCTACGCCGGCCACGGTGCGCTGGCCCACCACTGCCTTGGCCACGCGAAAGTGGACATCGCCGTAGGCCGCCAGTTGCGGCAGATGGGTGACGCACAACACCTGATGCTCAGACGTCAGGCTCCACAGCTTGCGGCCCACCACGGCCCCTGCCCGCCCCCCGATTCCGGCGTCAATCTCGTCGAAGATGAGGGTGGGCGTCTCATCCGCCAGGGAGAGGACGGTCTTGAGAGCCAGCATGAGCCGCGAGGTCTCGCCACCGGAGGCCACGCGGGCCAGGGGCTTGACTGGCTCGCCCACATTGGGCGAGATGAGAAACTCCACACGGTCAATCCCGGTACGGTCGAAGGCCAGGCGCCGGCCATTTACCCTAGAGGGCACAGGCACCCAGGCGCCTTCGGCATCCTGCCGCTGCTCGATGGACACGGCGAAGCGCGCACCCTCCATCGAGAGGTCCGCCAGTTCCCTCTCCACCTCAGCCCTCAACTGCTCGGCGGCCTGGCTACGTGCCTCGGACAGCGCTGCCCCCAGCCTGCCAATCTCCTGCAGCAGGGCCACCTCCTGGGCTCGCAACTCCTCGATCCGCTCCTCGCTGTGGGTGATAGACTCCAGCTCCTCCGCCGCCCGCCGCCCGAAGGCCAGGATCTCCTCGATGGAATCCCCGTACTTCCGCTTCAGGCCGTGAATGAGGCTCAGCCGCTCCTCCACCTGCGCCAGGCGACGGGGGTTGTACTCCACCGTGTCGCGGTAATCCCGGACCGTAGCAGCCACATCCTCCAGCCGATAGCTCAACTCCTCGGCTGCCTGCAATGCTTCGGCCAGGCTGGAGTCAATGGCCACCAACTGAGACAGAGCTTTTGTCGCCTCCCCCAACAGGTCGGAGGCGCCAAGGCGGCCCTCTTCCGTTGAGTAAAGGGCCTTGTAGGCCGCCTCCGCCAGGGTGAGCAGCCGCTCGGCATTGGTCAGCCGAGTGCGTTCCGCCCGCAACTCCTCCTCTTCTCCCTCAACGAGCCCTGCGGCGTTGATCTCCTGCACCTGATACTCCAGGAGGTCCACCCGGCGGGCCAGTTCTCGCTCGTCACGCATCAGATCGGCCAACTGCTGCCGCACTTGCCGCAGGGCCGAAACCCTCGCCGCCAACTCTTCTCGCTGGGGCCACAGCCCTCCGTAGCGATCCAGGAAATCAATATGCTCCCGCACCCGCAGCAGCGAGAGATGGTCGCTCTGGCCGTGGATGTCAATGAGCCGCTGGCCGATCGCCTCCAGCGCCGACAGCGTCACAGCCCGCCCATTGACCCGGCAGATGTTTCGTCCCTCGCGCCGGATCTCGCGGGCCAGGGTGAGCGTAGCCGGATCATCGCCCTCCAGCCCATCGGCTGCCAACAAGCGGTCAAGCTCAGCCTGCAATGCTGGCCCCAGGTGGAAGATTCCCTCGATGAGGGTGCGGTCTGCGCCGGTGCGGATTACATCCCTTGGGGCACGCCCGCCCAGCAGCAGGCTCACGGCGTCAACGATGATGGATTTGCCAGCGCCCGTTTCGCCGGTCAGGACATTGAACGTCGGGGGCAGGGTGAGGTGAAGCTCGTCTATGATCGCAAAGTCACGGATAGTCAGTTCGGCTAGCATGACTCGATTTCGGATTTCAGATTGTAGATTTCGGATTGATTCTGCAATCAGCGATCTGCAATCACTTCAGGCTATCGCAGCCGGCCAGCGGCAGCGCCGGTGGACAGAACCAAATAAGTCAGAAGAGCCAAGGGGTTTGCCGGGCCAAGCAGGGGCCAGGAGATGGCAGAGCCCAGCAGCCCACCCACGATGACGGCACTCCCAACAGCCAACCACATGTGGCGGCCTCGCCGTCGCCCTATGACCCGACGCACAAGCTCGCCGATCAGCCCCCCGATGACCGGGCTGAGGAGTAGGGCAATGAAGAAACCTGCCCGGACCAGAAGCAGCGCCGCCAGCCCCGCCACTGTCCCAGCCACGAGTACTGCCACCGGATAATCGCTCAGGCGGATGTTGAAGAAAACAGACCGTTGGTTGCGGATGCAATCGGGGCAGCGATAGCCCACCTCGGTGAGCACGGCGCACTGAGGACAGATGGGGTTGCCACAGCGGTTGCAGCGCAGCACCGTCTCCACACTGGGGTGATAGGTGCAGTAGAGAGTCAAATCCTCATCCATCCCCCTGCTCCCCCTCCCCGTAGGAACTGGTCAACCGCTCCATCAAAGTCCGGTAGAAATAACCCCTCCCCTGAGTCCGCACGAAGAGACCGCTGTAGGGGCTGGCCTGGACCAGGACCTCGTCGCCATGAGCCAGGTCAACGGCGGATTGCCCATCAACGGTGAGGATGGCAGCGTGATCCGTGGACACGTGAATGGACACCCTCGCCCCGTCAGCCAGGACGATAGCCCGGTCGAGGCTGAGGTGGGGGGCGATGGGCACCAGCAGGATGCTGCGCAGTTCAGGGGGCAGGATGGGCCCGCCACAGGCCAGGGCATAGGCCGTGCAGCCAGTGGCGGTGGAGACGATCAACCCGTCACACAGGTAGGTGGTCACCTGATCACCATCAATGTCGGCCGTCAGACGGATGATGCGGGCCAGGCTGCCCCGGCTGATCACCACTTCATTTAGCGCCTCATAGCTCTGCAGGCGCTTCCCATTTCGCCACAGCTCGGCGGAGAGCATCATCCGCTCCTCCAGCCAGTATTCACCCCTCACCACCTGCGCCAGCTTCTCCTGCCATTCCTCAGGCCGGACCTCAGCCAGGAACCCCAGCCGTCCCATTTTGATGCCCAGGATGACCACCCGGTGGCGGGCTCCCATCCGCGCCGCGCGGAGGATGGTGCCGTCGCCCCCCAGGGTGATCAGCAGGTCGAGTTGGGCAATGTGGGCCCGCACGCCCTCCTCGTCCCACCCAGAGCCCTGCCAGGCGTGATAGCCCTGCGCTTCCAGCCAGCGGGCGATCTTCGTACCCAAGGACTGGGAGGCAGGGATCCTGGGATGATGAAGGATGCCAATGGCCTTCATGCGCCTTCCTCCACTCCCAGGTGCGCTTTCAGCCAGCCGAGGATGGACTCCTTGGCCACCGACCGTTGGCCACCAGCAACCATATCCTTCACCGCCACCAGCCCCGCCCGCATCTCCTCCTCCCCCAGAATGCAGGCGTAGGCCACTCCCATGCGGTCAGCCTGGCGGAGCTGGGCCCGTAAGCTGCGGTCACCAAAGGATGTATCCGTCCGGATACTGGCCACGCGCAGCTCATTCGCCAATTGCAGCGCGGCCTCCTTGGGCTCCTTCCCCAGGTAGAGGATCATGACCTGAGGCTGGGATAAGGGCGGCACCTGAACCCCCTGGCCCTTCATAGTCAGGATGATCCGCTCCAACCCCGAGCCGAACCCCACACCAGGCACATGAGGCCCCCCCAGGGATTCAGCCAGGACATCATACCGCCCTCCGCCGCAGACGGCGTTCTGAGCTCCGATCCCCTCCGCCCAAACCTCGAAGACGGTCTTGGTGTAGTAGTCCAGCCCCCGCACCAGGCGGTGGTTCAGGGTGTAGGGCCGCCCCAGGCGGTCCAGATAGCCGAGAAGGGTGGAGAAATGCCCCTGGCATTCCTGGCAGAGGAAATCGGTGCTGTGGGGCGCGCCAGGGATGATGGGCTGACAGCTAGTGGCCTTGCAGTCTAGCACGCGCAGGGGATTGAGTTCCAGACGGCGGTGGCAATCCTCACATATCTCCTCCAGCTGATGGGCGTAGTAGGCCCGCAACACCTCGATGTAGCCGGGCCGACACTCGGGACAGCCAATGGAGTTGAGTTGAAAGGCCAGGTTGTGAAACCCCAGGTCATTGTACAGATGCCAGGCCACGGACATCACCTCCACATCCAAGGCGGGGTCCTGCTCGCCCAGGGCCTCGATGCTGACCTGATAGTGCTGTCTGTAGCGTCCAGCCTGGGGCCGCTCGTAGCGGAAGGCCGGGCCGATGCAATAGAGCTTCACCGGCTGGGGCCACACGTGCATGCCGTGCTCCAGGTAGGCGCGCACCACCCCCGCTGTGAACTCGGGACGGAGGGTCAACTCCTCTCCACCCCGATCCCGCAAGGAGTACATTTCTTTATCCACCATGTCCGTGCCCTGGCCCACGCCCCGCACGAAGATGGCCGTCTGCTCAAAGATGGGCACATCCATGGGCTGATAGCCGTAGAGCTGAGCAATGGCCTGGATGCGCTGCTCAACGTACTGCCAGTAGGGTTGTTCTTCAGGCAAAATGTCCTGCGTGCCACGTGGTGCGGTGTACATGAAGCCTCCTCGACTGGATGGTCAACGAGAGTAATTATACCTCATTTCCGCCTGGATGTCCACAGTCCGAGCACCGGCAGGTTCGCAGAGCACGAATCCCGCAAAGCCTTATGGTATCAGTCAGGGCAACTGTCAGAACAGATTTGTGGTTAGCCTGCCGAGCGGGGTTGACCGATGATTTGGATCTCCAACCTCACCAACCGGGAGCTTCCGGCCCCCTCGATCGTCGAAGGGCAAACTCAAAGCCCCCTGTTCCTCGGCGAGGTCAGGGGGCCTTGCTGTTTGACTTGGTCAGCGGCTCTTGAAGATGAGGGGAAGGTAGCTGTACCTCATTACCGGCCCTGTCCGGGCGAGGTGAGGTGCACATCGAGGACGACGTACTCGTGACCCGGGCGGCCCGGAAAGCCTGACGGCGTTCCCACGTGAGTTCGTCTCGCTACCATCCAGTGACGCAGTGCGGGCGGCGTCAACGGCGTCACGCCCGACGGATGCGGAACGTGACCGTGCCCCGCAACGAAAACGGCCACACCCACCTGCGCAGGGGTGGCTGTAATCGCTTCGTTTGATTGTGTCACTGTGGGCGAGAGACGCCCTGTTCGCGTTTCTTCTGGGCTGACCGTCGTCTTTGGCGCAGTTCGCCGTCGCGTGCTGTTTTAGGCCGGGGTAGGAGCATGCCCACCCCGGTCTGTTGATACTCCTCAGCGGTTGCGCATGACGAGCGGGAGGTAGACTCTTTCTGGCCCGGGGCCAGGGGACACTGTGGTGGTCACCGGGCTTCCGACTGCACCTACCCCCTCGACGCAGGTTACACCGTAGTCAGCGTTGGTGAGGGTGCCATTGGGCAGCGGACTGCTCACCGTGACGACAAAGGTCACCGTCAAGCTGCCGCCAGCGTTCACTGTCTCGCCCGTCCACTGCACCTGGTGGCCCACGAGTCTGCCGCCCCAGTCGGCCCAGGCGAAGGTGGTGTTAGCCGGGGTGGTGTCGGTGATGGTCGCGCCCGTGGCATCGGCATTGCCGCTGTTGTGCACCACGATGGTGTAGGTCAGAAGGCCACCGGCCTGCACCGGGTCGGGGGTGTCGGTCTTGGAGATGCTCAAGACGGGAGCGCTCTGCACGGTGGTGGTCACCGGGCTGCCAACTGCACTTACCCCCTCAGCCCAGGTCACACCGTAGTCAGCGTTGGTGATGATGGTGCCGTTGAGCAGCGGACTGCTCACCGTGACGACAAAGGTCACCGTCAGGCTGCCGCCCGCATTCACCGTCTTGACTCTCTGGTAGTTCGCGTGGTATCCCCCATATCTTGGGGGCATGGTATAATCAGCGAAAAATCTCGGAGGTTATGCCATGCTGAACATTATGGGTCTCAAATCACGTAACATGATTTCGCTTC
>Ga0114930_10000548_pt1 | contig 38885 bp, 30 predicted proteins | sample AnhtaG_FD_87300 | JGI IMG/M metagenome (GOLD analysis project Ga0114930, IMG submission 87300) | Deep subsurface microbial communities from Anholt, Denmark to uncover new lineages of life (NeLLi) - Anholt_01485 metaG | ecosystem: Environmental > Aquatic > Marine > Oceanic > Sediment | place... | reverse complement strand
TGGTCAGTGCACGATAGTGTTCACCAGCAATAGTGCGGGCACGGTCACCGGTCATGCCAACAGCACGGTTACGGTAGACAGCGTGTTGGTGTACCGAGAGACGGATGGCGTGGCCCCGAACAGTGATGATGCGGTAAAGACCTTTGTCGATGCCAGGATAGGCATAGAGCCTGACGACACCAATGGCATTACGGAGCCTCACACCTTCACGGTGACGGTTGAGGAGAACGATGGCAGTGGCTGGGTAGCTGCGGCTAATGAGCATGTAGACTTCACCCTGACCAATGGAGGTGGTGCGAGCTACGTGTTGAATGCAGCGAGCAGCACCTGTGATGATGCAGGGCCGAACACTGATGGTAGTGGACAGTGCACGATAGTGTTCACCAGCAATAGTGCGGGGACTGTGACCGGACATGCCAACAGCACGGTTACGGTAGACAGCGTGTTGGTGTACCGAGAGACGGATGGTTTTGCTCCGAACAGTGATGCTGCGGTGAAGACCTTCGTTGATGGCAGTCTGCGATGGTTCAAACACGACGACTCTGGCCAGTTGCTCGGAAACGCCACCTTTGAGGTCTGCCGCACTCACGACTTCGTTAGCGAGACCAGCACCTTTGTGGCAATCACGCCTGACTGCGTGACTGTGTTTGACAACAGTGCCCCCGATACTGACATGACTTGGGGCGAGTTTCAACTCGATGGTCTCGTCTTGGGCAACTACACCATTGAAGAGATACTGCCACCGCCGGGCGGTTACACCGGCGATCCAAAGATCGAGACGGTCAGCCTGACCATCGCCAACCCAAGCGTCGAAGTAAGCACGGCATGGGTGAATACGCGGCCCAGCGAGGGCTGCACACCGGGGTTCTGGCAGGGCCCAGTGGGCCGCTTTAGGTGGAACACTGCAAATGATCCCGATTGGAACCCAGTGGGAGGCAACCCGTTCTACCGCGGCACGGAGTTCAACCCGTTCTTCACCCAAGGGCCGTTGTCGCTAAACGGTCTAACCATGTGGGACCTTATTAGATGGCAGCACCTCGACTCAGACTTGAAAAAGGATATGGCAGTGAAGGCGGCTCGACATCTCGCTGCAGCTTACCTGAACGCCGCTCACTCAGGCATAAGTTACACGTACAGTACGACTGAGTTGGAAGCCATGTGGACTGCGGCGGTGGCGGCAGGAGATTTCAGCACTCTCAAGAACGACCTCGAAATGGCCAATGAGCTCCTCTGTCCACTTGGCAGATACGATTAGTATTATCGCAGATCGAGTCATCGAGGGCGGCCACCAGGCCGCCCTCGTTTGTTATCTCAAAGCGGCACATGGTTACAGCCCACCAGTAGTGCCTTTGTCAAAGGATACCAATTGCGGATACGCTTTCAAGTGGCAACGGTGGAGGCCGGGGACAGGTTAGCTCGCACTAGCGGACCACCAGGCGGCGAGCTAGTAGTATAGACGAACGGGTGTGGGTTCATGAAGTAGTTGCAAGATTGCTAAGGGAGGTTGTGTTGGCAATGTAAGATGCCTCAGCATAGTGTCGTGCTGGCAGTTAGCCATATTTCACAATGGCACGAAGGACCAATACACGGTCTTCCCCTACCACTCTGAGCTGGCAGGAATTCAATGCCTAACACCCTTGTTGATTACTGCCGTCGCGTTCTCGACCGCCTTCTCAACCACATCCCCCCTCCAACCAGAAGAAGGAGCACCAGAACGCTTCCTATCCCTATTCCTATTCCGACCCCCTTACCCAAGCCTCCTGCTGGAGTAGGCGTCGGTGTGGGAGTAGGCGTTAGAGTAGGCGTTGGGGTTGGGGTTTGAGCGGCTGCGAGTATGGCGAAGACGGTAAAGTGACCAATCGAGTAGGTGACCGTATTTGTATCGGGGTCTACCACACCATCCACAAATATCCATTCCCCGGTAGTCTCGTTACGGAGAGCAATAACCAGATTTGACTCATCCACTCCATCGGCTAGCGCCTCTGGGTCGTAGGCTATTGTTACGTTTATTTGGGGATCGAAGGTAGCATCGTCCGGTTCGAAGTCAAAAGCGGCGATTACATGGTAGCCTTCTGGCGGCGTTGGGGGTGGGTCTACTGGTGTCACGCCAATTTCATCCAGCGGCTCGCTGTCAGGACCCAGCACTTTCGTCCCCTCAGTAATGTGGACAGTAACATTTCCATCTGTCGAGATTGCATTAACATCCTCTAAGAGCACACCGTCCTTGCTCATATCCCATGAGCTGACATTGCCCCACAGATCCACGTCTAGCTTCGCGGTTAGTGAAGGTCCCCCACCTCCACCACCTCCCCCGTCCGGCGTTGGTGTCGGTGTTAGCGATGCCGTAGGTGTAGGTGTTGCCGTCGGTGTAGGCGTTGGTGTCGGTGTTGGCGTTGGTGTCGGTGTTGGCGATGCCGTAGGTGTAGGTGTTGGCGATGCCGTAGGTGTAGGTGTTGGCGATGCCGTAGGTGTAGGTGTTGGCGATGCCGTGGGTGTAGGCGTTGCCGTAGGTGTAGGTGTTGGCGATGTCGTAGGCGTTGGCGTTGGTGCATAGGTCGAGTAGCTGGCGAACTTCAGATCAACGTTTGTCGCATCAAAATAGCTGATGGCCGGCCCGGTGCCGAAGGCCAATGATGTGAACTCTCCCACATACCCGGTGCTGTCCACGGCGACGATCTCCCCGGCATCGGTAAAGTCCCCATCGTCGTTCCGGTCATAGGCGAACTTCAGATCATCATTTGTCGCATCAAAGTAGCTGATGGCCGGCCCGGTGCCGAAGGCCAATGATGTAAACCCTCCCACGTACCCGGCGCTGTCCACGGTGACGATCTCCCCGGCATCGGTGAAGTCCCCATCGTCGTTCCGGTCATAGGCGAACTTCAGATCGACGTTTGTCGCATCAAAATAGCTGATGGCCGGCCCGGTGCCGAAGGCCAATGATGTGAACTCTCCCACATACCCGGTGCTGTCCACGGTGACGATCTCCCCGGCATCGGCAAAGTCCCCATCGTCGTTCCGGTCATAGGCGAACTTCAGATCGACGTTTGTCGCGTCAAAGTAGCTGATGGCCGGCCCGGTGCCGAAGGCCAATGATGTGAACTCTCCCACGTACCCGGTGCTGTCCACAGTGACGATCTCCCCGGCATCGGCAAAGTCCCCATTGTCGTTCCGGTCATAAGCGAACTTCAGATCATCGTTTGTATAATCAAAGTAGCTGATGGCCGGCCCGGTACCGAAGGCCAATGATGTGTACGGTCCCACAGATCCAGTGCTGTCCACTGCCTGGCACAACCAGTCTACCCCGCACTGTGCATTGGCTGGGTTTTGGACGCTCAAGATGACGGTCAAACATACAAGCAAAGTGACAAGGTGTAGTCCAGCCCTCGTGCTCCTTCGCTTTAGTTTTAACACGATCACCCCCCCCTTCTTTTACCAACATAACCTTAGCCAGGGCGCTGGCTAAAAAAGTAGGTCGTCCATGTGGTGTGATCTTCCCAGATAATCGTATTTTAGTAGGTGGCAATACACTACCATCGCGGAGAGGCGCTGTCAAGGGGCGACAGTGGAAACTAGTATAACTTAGGTCGTGCCAGTGGAGCATGGGCTGGTGGTAACCCCGCTAATATCTTCTATGCCCGCCAGGTTTCCGTGATCATCACCGCCCATCCCGAGGCCAACCCAATGTATCACGGCCCTCGGTAGCATATAGCGCTGAGATAGCCGCTGTGCCTTCGGGGTGTAGCTGAATTCCGGTGGGAATAGAACAAGCGGCCCCACCAGCGAAGACACATTCGGCGTCTCATCCTTGAAAGTCAAGAGTGTGAGCGGACACCGCCTCTTCCCTTACTTTATAGGTGGGTTGTTGTAGGTCAAAATCCAGTTCCCCGCTTGACGAATGGGGGTTAGGAAGGCCCATGGTATCAGGCGGGGGTTGGGGAGAGACAGCACGGCTTCGTACTACGCTGTGCTGTCCACGCTGTCATTTGCCACCTGGGCTAAGACCTCCACAAAGAGAGGGTCGAACTGGGTATTGGCGCACCGCCTTAGCTCTTCTATCGCTTCTTGCGGCGATACCATCTGGCGGTAGGAGCGTGGTGTGGTCATGGTATCATAGGCGTCAGCTACGCCAATTATGCGTGCCTCGACAGGGATAGCCTCCTCCTTCAGGCCGTGGGGGTACCCGCTGCCGTCATACCACTCATGATGGTGCTGAATAGCTGGGGCGCAATCGGCCAACTCAGGGGTGTGACTGATTATTGTAGCCCCCAGTTCGGAGTGTTTCCTCATCATCTCCCATTCCTGTTCATCCAAAAGGCCTGCCTTCTTGATTATGCTGTCGGAGAGCCCGATTTTGCCGATATCGTGGAGCAGAGCAGCGACGCGCAGTTGCCGCATCCTCTTCCTCGGTAGGCCAAGCGCCTTGCCTATGGCCACTGCATGCTTTGAGACACTCCGTGAGTGCCCGTAGGTGTAGTGGTCCCTGGCATCCACCGCAGCTGCCAGGGCGTAGATGGTGTTCAGGCTTGCCGCTTCCAGGTGCTCGGCAACCTCCCGGAGCCCTTCCTTCTTGGCGCGGGTAATGCTTAACACATGTGAAGCCAGACAAGTTTGGTTTCTGCCCCGCTCTTTTGCTTCAGAGAGGGCAAGGTCGGCGCGGCGGATCAATTCCTCTCGTGATAGCCCATCGCTGGGCCAGGATGCAACGCCCAGGCTAACGGTCAGGTTGATGTTAGCGCCGCTGCTTTCCAGTGACAAAGCCGTTTCTACGGCCCTGCGCAGCCTTTCTGCTGTTTCGTAGGCTCCGGTGGAATCTGTCTGCGGCAGAATGACTGCGAACTCCTCTCCACCGTAGCGGCAGGCTATATCCACTTGCCTGGTGTAATCCCGCAGCACTTGACCTACCCTTTTAAGAGCTTCGTCACCGGCCACGTGGCCGAAGAGGTCGTTATAGACCTTGAAATGGTCCAGGTCGAGCATGATCAGTGAGCACTTGCCACCGAAGCGGAGGCTGCGGGCTACTTCCTCCTCCAGTCGCTCCTGGAAGTGGCCGTGATTATAAAGCCCGCTTAGCCTATCGATAATGGCCATATTGCTCACCTCTGCAAATAGCATGGCGTTCTCAATACCTACCGCTATCTGGTTGCTCATGGCTTGGAGCAAGTCTAATTCTTCAGGGGTAACCTGGCGGGGAATATGGCTGGCAATGCACAATGCCCCATGCGCTATACCTCTAACCCAAAGGGGCACGACGGTAAACATCTCAAGCCCTTCCCTCCTTGCAGCCCCCATTATCACAGCCAGGGTAGCTTCATTGAGAATTTCCGGCACTCCGACAATAGGGTCGCGCCACTGCATCACCCTCTCCAGCTCATCCTCCTCCAGTTTTACCCTCGTAACCTCGCGAACGTAATCCTGGGCTACCCCCGTGTGAGCACGGAGTGTAAGCTCACTCGTTGCCGTATCCAGAAGGTATATACCACCGGCCTCGACCTCCATCACCTCGAGCACCTTGGCCAGGGCATTGTCCATTAGCTCCTGGAGATCGAGGGTCTGGCCCACCGTTCGGGCAACGGCGTTGAGAGCCTCAACCCGCTTGGTATGGCGCGCGATCTCCTCCTCGGCCTGCTTGCGCTCGGCTTCTGCCTTTTCCAACTCGGCAATTCGTTGGCGCATTGCCGCCAATTCATCTATAAGTTCGTCTTTTGTCTTAACTTCGCCCCTCATCTTGTACCTCCTGAGATAAACAGCAGTTCCATCCGCTTAGCTCAGCCAATAAACTGGTCTCATTCAGGGTATGGTAGTTATATACGAAGGAAGACGATTGGGAGCTACTACGGCTCCCCGGACTTAGTAAGTGGCTACTAGCAGACTCACGGCAACAGCGCTCTCCTCACCTGCGGCTCATATAATAGACTTCGCCAACCTATGGCCTGCATAGAATCGATCCAGACATTGTAAGACTGTAGGAGCAGCATCCGCGCTGGATAAACACAGGATGTACTGCCCGGTTACTAGACGGCGACGACTTCCCTGACCTCGGGCAACTGCTCCTTGAGAATTCGCTCGATGCCGCCCTGCAGGGTCATGGTGCTCATCGGGCATCCGCTACAGGCACCCGTAAGCCTCACCTTGACTATTCCGTCCTCAACATCGACGAGCTCAACATCACCACCGTCAGCCCAGAGACTGGGCCTTATCATGGTGAGAACCTCTTCAACCTTCTCTCTCATCGTTCTCCTCCAATCATTCTCATCCTAAACCACTCTACCATAAAGGAAAAACCTTGTCAAAGGACAAAAGTCTCTTTTTGCAAATAGAGAAATATCACTTCTAAGTTCAAGTGCCTCCCGCCATGTCTGAACAAAGGGGTGAACTTCGAGGACTTTGGCATCGCTTGCCTGCTTTGGGGTCTTGATGTACCTGGCACCTGTCCCAAGCCCGCTGATAGACCAGCGACCAAAGGTATTCAGAGACCAAATATCAACGCCAGCATTGTGGAGTTCGGTGCCTATTGCCCTCCTGATAGCATGCACTCCAACACCGGTAGGCAGTGTGAACCCCGCTAATCTGCACCACCTCTTAAGGTCTTTCTCTAATTTCTTCTTATCACAGGGTTTGATAGGAGCAGAAAATACCCCCATCATAAACTCAGGTATAGGTTGTGGTCTGACCTTTTCCTTCTTTGTCACGGGGATGGTGATGGTCTTGTTTGGTAGGTCTAGATGTTTGAAACTCAAAGCCGCTACCTCACCGACTCTGGCCCCATAGATGGTCATTGCAGCAAGCCTGAGCAAATCAACAGGCTCAAGGAATATGCAGCCCGCCAGAATCAGAGCATCAACCTGGTCTTTGCTGATAGCAGGTAATAGCCTCTTTTGTGTTCTTGGTGGAGAAACTTGTTTGATGAGATTGTCGAGGACATAGCCATTCTGATAAAGCCAGTTACAAAGTGCTCTAAGGCACGAGTAGAACTTAGCTTTACCATTTTGGCAGACCAAAGTACCCAGATAGGCATTTATGCCATCAACAGTAATGGGGTAGCCAACAAAGCCATCTAGCGTGTAGTGATAGCTTTCAATTGTGCGTTTACTTGCCCCCTGTGGACGAGATATGATAAACTTAGCCAGTAGCTCAGTTGTGAGCTTTTGTGAACTTTCGGCTGTGGCGCATTCGTCTAGGGGTTTAGGACACCTCCCTCTCAAGGAGGAGATCGCGGGTTCGAATCCCGCATGCGCCAGTTCTAATCCCTGATAAGGAAGAGGAATTGCACAAAGCAAGCGTCAAAACCAAGAATCCGAGGGGATTGCAGCTTCAAGGGCCCCTCGCCGGGGATCTCGTCGCTTTCTACGAGGTAGGGCTCTACTAGCGAGGGGTGGCGGAGCGGTCGCGGCACCGCTACAAGGGGGTTCTGCTCCGCTATCAGGCATACCTCGGGGACGGGCTGCCCAACCCTGAGGCCAGCGTCCGCTTTCTGGTTCATTTGAAGAAGTCCGACTTTGCTCCCTCCTCGCTGAAGGTATATAAGTCGGCGCTTTCCCTTTTCCACCAATGGCGCGGGGAAAAGCTCGAATTCAAGGTCAAAGTGCCGAGACGGAAGCCACCCTATATCGAGAGCAGCCGAGTGGAGGCGATAGAGCGGCACAATTGCACATTTTGGCTAAGTGTGCAATTTGCACCGCGGACGGTCCGCTGCCTATCTCAGCGCCAGGTGCTACCAACCATAGGGTACGCCTCCACTGTTCCCTCTTGACATCACCTGTCTCTGGTGCTAGTGTGTTGCCATCCAGTCCAATACGATTCTCTACGAACATAACGCCCCATATATGACCTCGTTTGTAGCCACCTTCGGGCTCGGGTGGAAGGCGCGATTGGGAAGGTGATTCACCTCTCGCAAGGCCTGCTCTTTGAAAATAGGAAATCCCACTAGAAACCATCACTAATATAATGAGGAGGATGATATGAAGGGCAAACACCTTACAACTAATCAAGGGGTTCCAGTCAGCGACAACCAGAATTCGATGACCGTGGGTGAGCGTGGACCTGTTTTGCTGCAAGACGTGCATCTCATTGAGAAGCTGGCGCACTTCGATCGTGAGCGGATCCCGGAGCGCGTAGTTCATGCCAAGGGTGCCGGAGCCCACGGATACTTTCAGGTATACAAGAGTATGGAGCAGTATACCTACGCGAACTTTCTCCAGGACCCGGCAAAGCAGACACCTGTTTTCGTACGTTTCTCTACGGTGGTTGGGGCACGAGGGTCAGCAGACACGGTTCGTGATCCAAGGGGCTTTGCCGTTAAGTTCTACACTGAAGAGGGAAACTACGATCTGGTAGGGAACAACCTACCCGTCTTCTTCATCCGGGACGCCATCAAGTTTCCAGATATGGTCCATGCCTTCAAGCCTGCTCCTGATTCAAACATCCCCACCGCCTCAAGTGCAAATAGCCGTTTTTGGGACTTCATCTCCTTGACCCCCGAGTCTACACACATGATCATCTGGCTCTTCTCTGACCGGGGCACGATCAAGAGCTACCGAAAAATGGAAGGATTCGGTGTCAACACCTATAAGTGGGTCAACGCTGAAGGCAAGGCAGTCTATGTTAAATATCACTGGAAACCAATGGCGGGGGTAGAGACCATCGACCGGCACGAGGCTACCCGCCTTGCGGGGGAAGACCCAGACATCGCCACCCGCGACCTACGGGACACCATCGCCTCTGGTGGAACCGTTGAGTACGAGTTGAACGTTCAGATTATGGATGTCGCCGACGAGTTCAAGCAGAGTTTTGACCCGCTCGATGCCACCAAGACATGGCCCGAGGACAAGTTTCCGCTGATGCCAGTGGGCAAGACGGTACTCAATCGCAATCCGGAAAACTACTTCGCGGAAGTAGAGCAGGCTGCTTTCTGTCCCGCCTCTATCATCCCAGGAATTGAACTCTCCGCCGATAAACTCCTGCAAGGCAGGGTTTTCTCCTACGCGGATACCCAGCGGCATCGGCTAGGCCCTAACTACCTGCAACTCCCAATCAATCGGCCTCGGGCGCCAGTCAACAACAACCAGCGCGATGGAGCCATGCAGTACGCACCCTATGGTGGCGGAACGGTTAACTATGAGCCCAACACTCTGGCAGGCGGCATGCCCGGTGAGGCTCCTGCCTACCCGGCCAGCCAGGTCCGTGTCGAAGGGGACGTGGTGCATCGAAAGATCAGCCTGACCAACGACTTCGAGCAGGCAGGCGAACGCTACCGCTCACTCAGCAAAGTGGATCAGGACCACTTGGTTGATAACATTGTTGACTCTCTGGGCAAGGCAGACAAGCCTATTCAGCAGCGCATGGTTGATAACCTCACCAAGGCTGATCCTGAGCTTGGCAAGCGCGCGGCCGAGGGGCTGAAGCTCTAGCTAGTGTTCTTAGGGCAAGCACAGAGCAACCAAGCATAGAGGGGAAAGCTAGGCGGCGTTGTAATTCCAAAGGGTGCTGACGCCGTGTTGCAGGAGAAGTGACAGAGGTAGAAGGCGACAAACTCGAGCTGGTTGAAGTATCGCAGGAGCTGGGCCGGGTGGGGGTAAAGCTTGGCGAGGCAGGAAAGGCGAAGAGCGGAAAGAGCAAGAGCCAGGGGCTGGCTACAAACGAGGTATCTACTGGGGTGTGATCTTCGTAGAGAATCGTATTGGACTGGATGGCAATACACTATCACTATAGAGAGGTGCTGTCAAGAGGCGACGGTGGAGGCGGGGAGGCAGCAGTTGTGAAGGAGACGCGGTTCCAGGTATTCGCCCTATAACACCAACCGCTATAGTTTCATTCTCGAAACGGCGATGCCCAAGAGGTAGTGCAGAGATACACGAGGAGTGTGACCTCTAACGATAGCCTGGAGTTCTATAGGCCGCCGCTGTGTTGAAAGCCAGCCTACATTCGAAGATAGCTCCTCTGAAATCTTGCTATAGGGCCGCCTATCCGACGAACCAGCCGAAACCTTCTTAGGGGCTTTATATCGTATGCTATCCGAAAGACTCATTGGCCTGCCCCCAGTTATTGTACCACTTGTTAAGTGGGGGTTTCAGCAGATGATGACCTCCACCTCTCACAGTTCGTTGATGACCTGTTCTGGAGCATGCGTTTCCCTGCCCACGAGATAGCCCCTTTCTAAGCAATCCATGTCAAACATTCTACCAGGACCGATTCCTGGGGGCAGGTCATCTAACTGTAAAGTGATGAAACAAACGGTAAGAAATGTGAACTAGAATAAATATAACCTGTCTTGACAGTATATGAAATATTATAATATAATATCGTATAAGAACATCGCTTTGATGTAACATAAGCGTAGTATAACACGATATATCCCATTAATGGCTAGTTCGGTGCGGAGCGATCTCTACAGGCCGGAGGGCTGAGTGTGGATCGACAGAAGGGCAGAACCCTGACGACAAAGCGAAGACCATGTTCAAGGCTGGGTCCCAACGACCTCGCGGTTCTAGTGCTTGATGACGAACCTAGTGTGCGGATGATCCTTGCAAGCGGCTTGGCCGCTGAGGGCTACTCTGTGAGTTTAGCCGATGGCAGTAACGCGGCGGAGTCGCTCCATGCCAGGCAGTACTACCTGATCATTACTGATATAATGATGCCGGTCATTGATGGCCTGCAGGTACTAGCGCTGGCGAAGAAGAAATCGCCCAAGGCAAAAGTCATTGTAATCACGGGATACCCCTCCCAGGAATCTCTCCAGTTATGCCGCAAGTTTGGAGTCGAGCGATACATTGTGAAGCCGTTTGCACTAGCAGAAATCCGTCAGGCAGCTCGAAATGTTCTTCGGGCCAAGAAATTCGATCAGCGGGTCTTGGTTGGTGACCGTAACAATTGATGGTCAAACCTACAATAGGGCGCCAGATGCGTGTCAGATTGCAGGTGTATGCACGTCCACTTAGTTGCGTTGGCTCAAGAGATGCGTCATTGATGTCGCGAGGCAGCGCATTAGACGGGGGTTGGAAGGCTAACAGATAGCAGGGATCAATGAAGTATTAAAGGGGGCAGCAAACAATTTACTGCCCCCTTCCGTAATCCGGATTAGGCATCTCTTCCTCAAGCCGAGGCGACTGTAGTCACTCGGCCGTAGCAGCCATCACTCTTTGGCAGCCCTGCCTGAGTATCCCAGTCTGTATTTGGGCGGGTACCTCGCTTCCCTCTCTCGGATAGCGCCACGGGCCCCAACTTTGGTTGTCTCACGCAGAACAGAGTAGTCGCCGGACTCCGTTTTCATGTAAGTGGACAGCATATGGGCCATGCAGCCTACAAGGTTCGGACCATTGAGATCATTGCGAACAGCCCTCAGCGTCTCCAAGTAGTGTTTCCCAACCACCAACATGTCCAAGGGCTGAAGGGCAATGACGGATGCCAGTTCTATTACCTCTTCCTCCAGTTCATCCCTGGGCACCACCTTGTTCACAAAGCCACACCGCTCCATCTCCCAAGCGGTAAACGCCCTGCCGGTGAACAGCATCTCAGCAGCTCTCTTTGTCCCCATGGTGTCCATCAGAACTGTCATCGGCCACGCCTCGAGGATGTATCGAAAGGCAGGGTGGGTAAACAGGGCTTCCTCTGAAGCTATAACTATGTCGACCCCAGCAGCCAATTGGAAATGCCAGCCGTAGCAGTAGCCATGCACCTGGGCAATACAGGGCTTGCAGAAGTGAAATATGGTGCTCAGTGATGACGGGTTGACGGCATCATGAGCCATGCGGCGTTCCATGATGAGACGCTTTCTGACGGGGGGTAGGGGCGCTTTGGGATCCCTGGAGAAACCCACTGTATCAGGACCCAGGGACATGATGTCGGCACCAACGCCAAAATGCTGCCCCGCTCCCCTCAGAATCAAGACCTTCACATCATCGTCCTGCTCTATTTCCCTGAGCAGGGGTACAAAGTAGGGAGCGTCCTTCATCAATACCACGTTGTGCTTTTCCGGGCGATTGAATGTTATCCAAGCTATCCTTTTCTGCGCATCCTTTTCATACAGGAAATACTCTTCTCCCACGTCTTTCCTCCTTGACAGTTAATAAGGAGCTTCCCGAGATAGGTCACAAACCCTGCGGAGCCTCTAAGGGGATAGCTCCGCCCTCAGCCAGTTAGTTGTGAACCTCCTTGCACCACTACGCCAAGCCAGCCTATATACGCTTCGCCACCAGCGAACCAGGCTGAGCAACCTACCGAAGGCCCTCCGACTACATCATGCTATAACCGCCGCTGGCGCTCAGGGTCTGCCCGGTGATGAAACTGGCTGCATCAGATGCCAGGAAGACCACAGCGTTGGCTACTTCTTGGGGCGTGCCCAGCCGTCGTAGAGCATAGCTCTTGGACCACTTTTCCTTAAGCTCGGGGGTGAAGAAATCAAAGCCCATCTTCCACATGCTCTGTTCGCCTATATCCTCAGGGTTGTCGGGAACGGTGGCGCCAGGGCAGACACAGTTCAGCCTTATGCCAAAGCGGCCATTCTCTCTGGCCACTGCCTTGGTAAAGGATATGATAGCGCCTTTAGTCCCGCCGTACACCGCCTCCCTGGGGTCACCCATCCGCCCAGCGTCCGAGCCCATGCTCACAATGGACCCGCTGTTCTGCTCTATCATGTGGGGAAGTACTGCTTTGACACAGTTGAGCACGCTCTTATAATTGAGACTTATCACCTTATCCCAGAACTCGGGGGTGGTCTCTACGAAGAACATCAGGTTGTCCCAGCCCACATTGTTAATGAGGATATCAATCTTGCCAAACTTCTCCAGTGTACTCTTGACCATGTCCTCGACGGAGACCAGATCTGTCACGTCTGTCTTGATTACCCTTGTCTCGCCGCCGGCCTTAAAGCCGTTAGCCTCGGCGGCCACCTTGTTGCCCTGTACTTCATCTTGCTCGGCAATGACCACGTTTGCCCCCTCGCGAGCCAGGGTCAACGCGATTGCACGCCCTATGTTGGAACCACCGCCGGTAACAATAGCGGTTTTGCCCTTCAGTCCCAGGTCCATCTTTTCTCCTCCTCGGTTTTATTCTCCCAACCTCGCCCCGCCGTCCCGCCTGATAGAATATCTCTTTCCCCCGAGCCTGTCAAGCCCGTTGCAGGAGGCTATCCCTTGACAAAAGAGGGGCCCCAGCACAATACTAGCAGCAGAAGACAGCCCAGCTTATAGCAGTATCCATATTTTTCCAATGGGAGGAAGGTGCATTACAATGGCTATTAAGGAGGAGAGGTTAACAGAAGCTTACTTTGAAAAGCCGAAGAAGACCGAAACGTGGTCCGGTTTTCCGCTGAAGGAGGTTTATGGCCCTGTAGATACCAAGGATATGGACTACGATAGCGATGTCGGTGAACCTGGGCAATATCCGTATACTCGTGGTATTTACCGCGATATGTACCGCGGACGTTACTGGACCCGTCGCGAGGTTTGTGGCTACGGCACGGCGGCGGACACCAACGAGAGGCTCAAGTTTCATCTAGAAGAAGGAGCCAGCGGCTTGAGCGTGATCCCCGATATCCCGAGCCACATGGGGATGGATGGAGACCACCCCCTAGCTATGGAGGAGGTGGGACTCCAAGGAGCCCCCTTCACCTCGCTGAAGGATATGGAAGACCTGGTGGCGGGGATACCCTTGGACCAGATCAGCATGTCTTTCAACGAGTCGGCCTGCTCCTGCCCGGTAACCCTAGCCCAATATATCATTGCCGCCAAGAAACAGGGCATAGATAAGGCAAAGCTAAGGGGCACGATGCAGAACGACCCCCTACATGCCCGCTACTGCGGATACCGCCCCACCAACCCCATAGACCTCAGCGTAAGAACATCCACTGACATCATCGAGTATTGCACCAAGCACATGCCTCTTTGGGTCACCGGCAACGTAAACATGTATGACTGGCGTGAGATGGGGATCAACGCCCCTCAGGAGATTGCCTTCGGCTTTTCGGTGGCAATTGCCTATATTGACGACGTATTGAAGCGTGGGCTAGACATTGATGAATTCGCGCCCCGACGGGCTTTCTACTGCTCGGCCCACATCGACTTCTTCGAGGAGATCGCCAAGCTTCGGGCGGCTCGGAGGATGTGGGCCCACATCATGAAGCAAAGGTACCAGGCTAAAGACGCCCGCTCGCTGATGTTTCGCTTCGGTGTCCATACCGCCGGCTGTTCCCTGTTCCCCCAACAGCCGTTGAATAATATAATACGCATAGCCTACGAAGCGCTGGCAGCGGTGTTGGGAGGGGTACAATCGCTGCATTGCTGCTCCTATGATGAGCCAATATCCCTGCCCACCGAGCAATCCCATCGCATAGCTATCAGAACACAGCAGATTCTGGCCTACGAGGCAGGTGTGGCCAATGTCACCGACCCCCTGGGCGGCTCGTACTATGTTGAGGCCCTCACCAAGAAGATCGAGGAGGAAGCAGCTAGCATACTGGAGGAGATAGAGAAGCTGGGTGGCGCTTTGGAAGCCATGAGAACCGGCTGGTTCGATAAGGAGGTGGAGAAGGCTGCCCTCCAATACCAAAGGGAGATCGACAGCGGGGAGCGCATCATGGTCGGGGTGAATGCCTTCACCACCGGCGGAGAGAAGGAGACACCAGGAGGGGTGCACCGAGTAGCCGCCGAGTCCCAGAGGTTACAGGTGGAGAAGGTGAAGGAGCTTAAGCGAACCCGCGACAATGATAAGGTGACAGAGGCACTGAGAAGACTGCGCCAGGAAGCGGAGAAGAGAGAACATGTGAACCTTATGCCTGCTATTCTGGAGGCAGTCTCAGTCCATGCCACTCGGGGTGAGATTATGGGGACTATTCGCCAGGTATATGGCTATAGCTACGACCCACTGGGGGTCGTAGAGTCACCTTTTTAGTGCTGCCATAAAGGAAGGAGACTACACATGAGTTCCTCACGTCCCATAAGGGTGGTAATGGCCAAAGCCGGTTTGGATGGCCATGATCGAGGAGTCAAGGTGGTTTCTGCCATTCTCAGGGATGCTGGCATGGAGGTTATTTACCTAGGCCCGTTTCAGACGTCGCAAAGCATTGTCCAGGCTGCCATCGAGGAAGACGCAGATGTGATCGGGCTGAGTTCCCTCTCCGGAGAGCATCTGTCTTTTACCCCCAAGGTGGTGAAGCTACTCAAGGAGAACAAAGTGGGCGATATTCTACTTATCATGGGAGGGGTGATACCTGTTGAGGATATCCCGGCATTGCAGGAAATGGGTGTGGCTCAGATCTTCACCGCCGGCAGCCTTACGCAGTCGATAACAGATTTCATAGAAAAAAACGTGAAGAGGAAAGGTTGACAACTGGTCAAGGCTATAAGGCTTTATACAGTTTCCTTACTTAACCCAGAGCAGCCTAGTAAGGCAGATATTCCCTACCCAGTATTTCCCGCACGATTATCATCTTCATTACCTCGCCAGTGCCATCGCCCGTCTCCAGGCCAATCACATCTCTCAGTCGCTGCTCCTGGGGAACGTGATCGGTGTACCCATACCAGCCGTGAACCAGCATGCAATGGTGGATGACATCAGCTGCTAATTTTGGAGCCCACCATTTGCACATCGCTGCCTCCTTGGTATGGGGCAGGTTATGATCCCTGAGCCACAGGGCCTTGTAACAAAGCATCCGTGCCGCCTCCACCAGGGTAGAATTTTCGGCCAGAGGGAAAGAGATGCCCTCAAATTTGCCTATGGGTTTGCCGAAAGCCGTTCGGAATTTAGCATAGAAAATTGCATCATCCAAGGCGGCCTGGGCTGCCCCGAGGCACCACAGCCCCATCAAGGCTCGACTGTAATCGAAGGCTCGCATCACCATGTGGAATCCTCTGTTTTCCTCGCCCAGCAGGTTGCTTGCCGGTACCCTTACGTTATTAATTTCAATATTGCCCAGCCTAGCCCCCTTACAGCCCATGGTGCGCAATGGGGTGCGGACTAGCCCCAATGTATCGCCAGGCACTATGAAAGCGCTGATTCCCCTGGTCCCGGCCTCAGGGTTGGTCTTGGCCCAGATGACCACAGCATCGGAAAGGCAAATGTCAATGGCTGCCTTTCTCCCATTGATGATGTAATAGTCCCCCTCCCGTACCGCTGTGGTGGCGATAGCACCGGCATCGGAGCCGGCATGAGGCTCGGTGATGGCCAGGGTCATGGTTGTCTCCCCCCGGATTAGGGGAGGCAGCCAATGCTGTTTCTGTTCTTCAGTGCCATTCACGGTGATTATTCCTCCCACCAGCTCAGCCAGGGTCACGGGGTAGCCACAGGAGAAGTCACCCCGGGCCACCTCCTCAAGCACAATGCCGGCGGTCACGCAGTCCGCACCCTTTCCACCATACTTCTCAGGTAGGTCTACACCGACAATTCCCAGTTTGCCCATCTTGAGGAGTTGCTCCTTGGGGAATTCCTCATTTTTGTCCCAGTGGGAATACTGGGGAGCCAGCTCCTTCTTTGCGAACTCCCTGACCATCCCCCTTAGTGCTTCCTGTTCCGGTGTGAAAGAAAAGTCTAGCATGGCATCCTCCTGTTCAGATTGGACAACATTCCCAGAAGCTACTGTGACTCAAAGGGCGGGTCCTAGTTTCAACCTAAAACCACTATAGACAAACCCTTAACCTTCGTCAAGCATCTCGTCCTCAGCCTAATCTCTTGACGCTCTAGGGGCGAGGTGCTAGACTATGATACACCTTGTAAGGGTTTCGCTCTACCCGCGAATATAAGATCCATCACCGCAGTTGCGCGGTTTTTAGAGTACGGCTGCTGAGTCTTACCCTGGTGCAAACTGCTTCTCAGGGCGGCCCATTATAATAAATAAAGAAGGGAGGAAACTACAGTGGAACTGAAATTCCCCAAGCTATTTGAGCCCGGCCGAATAGGAACCATGGAGCTCCGCAATCGCATTGCCATGCCCGCGATGGGCAGCTGTCTGGCCACCCAAACCGGCGGCATTAGTCGAGAACATATCCATTATCTGGCTGCCAGAGCCCGGGGTGGAGCCGCTTTGATCATTGTGGAGGTGACCTGCATCGACTACCCCCGGGGGAAGACGATATACGTTCAGCCCCGCCTGGACAATGAATATGTGCTGGTGGGCCATAGCTCTCTGGTGGATGCAGTTCACGCCTACGATGCCAAGATCATTCCCCAACTAATGCATAGTGGCCGGTATACCAGCCTCATAACCACGGAAGGGCTGGAGCCAGTGGGCCCCTCTCCCATCCCCGATGAGCTGACCCCTATGGTTATGCCCCGGGAACTGACCACCGCCGAGGTAGAGGAGATGGTTCAGAAGTTCGTGGCGGCAGCGATGAGGGCCAAGAGAGTGGGCTACGACGGTGTGGAGATCCATGGCGCCCATGGCTATCTGGTTCACCAGTTCATGTCTCCCCGAATGAATCAGCGGCAAGATAAGTACGGGGGAGACCTGGCAGGCAGGATGGCGTTCCCTCTGGAGATTATCAGGGGGATAAAGGCAGCCGCAGGGGCAGACTTCCCCGTCCTCATCCGGATAAGCGCCGACGAATTCTTCCCCGGTGGAATCACCCTAGAGGACTCCAAGGTCATGGCCCAGATGCTGGAGGAGGCCGGGGTAGATGCCATCGATGTTTCCGCCGGCGTGCCCATCACCATCACTATGTGGGTGGAGACCATGGATAAGGAGGAGGGGCCGAGAGCCTACATGTCGGAGGCGATCAAGAATGTGGTTCATATCCCGGTTATCACCGTAGGTGGCATAAGGTCTCCTGAGGTTGCGGAAAGCATCCTGGCAGAGGGCAAGGCCGATTTCATCCACCTGGGCCGGACACTGCTTGCTGACCCCGACTGGCCAAATAAGGCCAGGGAGGGAAGGGTTGAGGACATCAATAAGTGCACCTCTTGCAGCTACTGCCTGGATAGGATAGCACCCGGTATAGGCTTACCCATAAGATGCTCTGTAAATCCGGTGTTGGGACGAGAGGAGGAATGGGCAACCCTAAAGCCAGCGGAGAGGCGCAAGAAGGTGGTGGTAGTGGGTGGAGGCCCCGCCGGGATGGAGGCAGCCCGGGTGGCTGCGCTCAGGGGACACGACGTCACCCTCTACGAGAAGGACAAGGAACTGGGCGGACAGGTGAGGCTAGCCGCCGCTGGCCCGGGGAAGGAGAAGTGGAACTGGTTTATTCAGTATCTCTCCACCCAGATCAAGAAGTCTGGGGTCAAGATAAAGCTGGGGGAGGAGGCGACAGTTGCCTCCATTGAGAAGGAGAAGCCGGAGGCGGTGATAGTGGCTACAGGGGCTGTGCCCTCGGTACCCGACCTGCCCGGGATCCCCGGCCCCAATGTGGTAACCGCCTGGGATGTCTTGGGGGGCAAGGTCAAGCTCGCTGGTGAGAAGGTTGTCGTGTCTGGTGGTGGCATGGTCGGCTGTGAGACGGCTGAGTTCTTGGCCAAGGACAACGAGGTAACTATCGTGACCTCGATGCCAGCCGTGGCCACGGATATGGAGCAGCTGCACATGGCTGCTTTCTTCGGAAGGCTGTCCACCCTTAACATAAAGGTCATCACCGAGGCCACCATCCAGGAGGTCAGTGATAAGGGCCTGGTCTATAGCGACAAGGAGGGGAAAAGGGCAGTCGCTGAAGGGAGCAAGGTTGTCTTGGCTCGGGGTTCAGAGTCTGAGCGCAGCTTGGCTAAAGCGCTATGGGGGAAGGTTCCCGAGCTTTATATTATAGGCGATAGCGCAAAGCCGGCCCTGATCATGCAGGCCACCTATGATGGCTCCAGGATTGGGAGGCTGATCTAGAGCCTGCGACCCAAGTGGCAAAGAGGTGTGAGATCTTGGCGAGGAGGGCATATTGTGAAGAGAACCAGGGTCTGCGACCTGTTTGGTATTGAATATCCCATAATTCAGGGGGGGATGGCCTGGATCAGCAATGCCCAGCTGGCAGCTGCTGTATCCAACGCCGGGGGACTGGGCACGATTAGCCCTATCTTTGGGCCTGTAGAAAACTGGCTAGACTATGAGCGCAAAGAGATCAAGAAGGCGAAAAGCCTTACTGATAAGCCCTTCAGTATAAACATCGGTCTTGAGGTCCCCCTGGCTAAGGAGAGAATAGATGTAGCCCTGGAAGAAGGGGTTAAGATTATCACTACCGCTGCTGGTAGCCCCTCGTTGTACACCCGATATCTAAAAGAAGCGGGGGTTGCAGTTCTCCACGTGGTGTTCTCAGTGAGGCATGCCCAGCGAGCCGCGGCTGACGGGGTCGATGCCGTCATCGCCTCCGGATATGATGGAGGTGGCCTTCTGAGTAAGGATGAGCTTCCTACCATGGTGCTAGTGCCTCAGGTGGTCGATGCCGTTGACATACCGGTGATCGCCGCAGGAGGAATCGCCGATACCCGTCAAGTAGTGGCCGCTTTTGCCCTGGGAGCTGAGGGGGTGCAGATGGGCACACGCTTCTTGGCAACCCACGAGTCCCCGGTTCACGCTAACTACAAGGCGGCAATCGTCGGCGCTGGAGATACCGCTACAACGGTAACAGGGAGAAAGAGCCCCATCTCTGCTCGGGTGTTGAGAAACGAATTCTCAAGAAGGATTTTAGAGATGGAGGATTCCGGCACCTCCGCCCAGGAGTTAGCAGAGTCCATTGGCTTCGAACGGCTAAAGCTAGCTGTGGAAGGAGATGTCGAACAGGGGTCTATGATGTGCGGCGCTGTAGCCGGATTGGTGAGGGAGCTGGCATGCGTAGGGGATGTGATTCGGGATATAGTCGAGGGCTATGAGAAGGTGGTGAAGGGACTGGGGGAATAGGGCTTTCTCCGCTGGCAAATTCGGGCTGTGGATTGGCTTGTTCTAGTACGATTTCGCGGAGTTTGCTGCCGGAGGTGCCTGTTCGGTCAAAACGTGAGCGCTGAATGGTCGATTTACGGAAATACCAATATGAAAGGAGTACCTTGGCCACACAGTACAACAAGATTAGCTACGAAAAGCAGGACAGGATCGCCATCATCACTATCAACCGTCCGGAGGTGCGCAACGCCGTAGACCCGGAGACGATAGAGGAGCTAGTTAATGCCTGGGTCGAGTTTCGAGACGACCCTCAACTGTGGGTTGGCATTCTTACTGGCACCGGCGACCGAGCCTTTTCCGCGGGATTCGACCTGTCGACTGTAGGAACGGCGTTCCAGATGGAACCAATGGCTGGACATGGCAGAATCTTCTACGGCCTTAGCAAAGGACTGGAGATATGGAAACCAACTATTGCTGCCATCAACGGTTATGCTCTTGGCGGAGGCCTCGAGATGGCCTTGGCCTGCGACCTCAGAATTGCTGCTGAGCATGCCACCTTTGGCCTGCCCGAAGTGCGCTGGAGCCTCATCGCCGCCGGTGGTGGCCTGGCTCGGTTGCCCCGGGCCATCCCCCTAGCAAAGGCGATGGAGATCATTCTCCTCGGAGAAAGGATGTCAGCGCAAGAAGCCCTTCAGTATGGCCTAGTCAATAAGGTGGTGCCCTTAGAAGAGGTGATGCCCACCGCCATCCAGTGGGCCAATCGAATCTGCGAAAACGGCCCCCTGGCGGTACGGGCCTCTAAGATCTGTGCCATAAAAGGGCTAGATTCAAACTTAGAAGACGCCATGCGCCTGGACGAATACTTCCTTATTCAGCTGATGGGTACCGAGGACATAAAGGAAGGGCCCACGGCTTTCTTGCAGAAGCGAAAGCCTGAGTTCAAGGGCAGGTAGTAGCGCCCAGAGCGGGTTGTGTCCGGTAAAGGGGCCGGCTCGACCTAGTGCATGACCACAAACCTTCATAGCAGAGCCGCCACTTGGGAAGTGAGCACGGCCAGACTGGTTGGTGCGCTCACCTGCGGATAGCAAAAGCACCGGTAGAGCAGTGGACGGGAGGGGAGCGTGTCGCTACCTACCAGTGAATTCGGGCTCCCTTTTCTCCAGGTAGGCTTTAACAGCTTCCTTGAAGTCTTCGGAGCGGACCACGATGGTTTGTAGGTAGACCTCTAGGTCCAGCTGCCGCGCCAGATCGGCCTCCACGGCCCCTTTATAGATAGCAGCTTTCGTGGCGCCAATGGTCATAGGCGGGCCACTCGCTATCCGGGTGGCCAGGGCCATGCATTCCGACATCAAGGCGTCATGGGGTACAACCTTGTTTACAATACCCAGCCTCTCCGCCTCGTGGGCGTCTATAGAATCACCGGTAAACATAAGCTCGCAGGCCCTAGCCGTTCCCACTATTCGGGGTAGGAAATAGGTCGCACCTGAATCGGGAACCAGCCCCCGCTTCACGAAGATCGAGGAGAACCGCGCCTGGTCAGAGGCAATCCTGATGTCACAGGCGAGGGCCACTGAAAGACCCGCTCCAACGGCCACCCCGTTTATCGCCGCGATCACCGGCTTGGGCAGCTCTCGCAGACTGTGGGCAAACTTTACCAGCCCCGGCCATCGGGCAAAGTTTGCTCCAGGGCCGGCTCTGGCTTCGCCTGGTCTTTCCGTCCCCCGAGCAAGACGGGAGACATCGGCTCCGGATGAAAAGCCTCTGCCAGCGCCGGTGAGAATGAGTACCCTCACATCGGCATCTGCGCCAATATCCTCAAGCGCCTGCAACGCTTCCTGCTCCATAGCTCGATTCCAAGCATTCAATGTATCGGGGCGATTAAGCGTCAGAGTAGCAACATGTCCCTCTTTGACAACGATGACGGTATTCTCAGCCATTCTTCACCTCGCTTGGGCTCACTTTCACCAAGTCTCTTCCTCTCCTGGCCCAGGCCTATGAACGACAACACGCCCCGCTGGCTGCAAACAAGCTACCAAGCGGGAGACAGCCGCTCCAGCAGTTCGCACCTCGGGGGTGTAGAAGCGCTCCCGAGGTGCATCTTCTCAGAACTGCTGGCCTTCGCCAACTCGGTCAAGCGTTGAAAGGGCAGCGACCCTACCGCTCCCACATCTCCGGCGGGATGGGTTCCCAACCATCGGGCCAGGGTGTATCGGGTATGCCGTACTTCTCGAAGCCTGGGAATGCAAAGCCGATGAAGGCGCGGCGCATGGCCTTGCCGTACTTGGTCATGTCTCGATAAGGCACATGCCCGAACAGGACGGCGTAGGCCAGGCTGATAGCGCCAAGATTGGTGAGGGTGGGATCAACCATCACGTTCACCACCGCTGGCTTTCCCTCCTCGGCCGACTTGAATGCCCTCTCCAGGGCGGGGCGAACCTGGCTCGGTTCCTCCACATGTTCGCCGTGGCAGAACAGCGCCTCGCCCATCTTGTCGTATCGTATGCCGGGGAGGAAGGCCTGCCCCACTCCCTGATCCTGAGCGCCTAGGGCTTCCCAGTTTGGTCCATAGGTAATGTAGCGGATGGCAGACATCCAGCCCTGGTTGTTGGTAATCAGATAGACGATGGGTAGCTGGAACCGAGCGGCTGTCTCACAATCAGTTCCTGCCAGGCCAAAGCCGGCATCCCCGAGGAGGGCGATAACCGGCCGCTTCTTGGTCTCAGGGTCGCCCAGGGCGGCGCCAATGGCCATGCCCACGCTGTGGCCAACTCCCGCCTGTTCCCCAGCATCCATCACCTGGCCCGAATATCTGGCCTGGATGTAGGGAGTAGCAAAGGAAGACATGGTGAAACCGTCGAGGATTGCCCGGTTCTTGCCCCCATAGCGCTGCTCCATAATCTCCCACAGGACTTTGGCCAGGTAGCCATGATGAATAGGTTTGTGGTCTCGATACTTCTCGGCCCTCTCCATCAGCCGTTGCCGGGCGTTGCGGTGCATCTCCTGAACCTTCTGCACCCAGTCGGCCCTATCTGGTGGTGGCTTCAGATTGTTGGCCTTGATGTAGTCGATCATCTGCCTGGCCACCAGCTTGGGAGAGCCAACCACAGCCTCAGGCGTATTGAGGAAGGTGAAGATATGCCGCGGCGATTCGCTTATCTGAATGCACCTGGGCCAGCCCATGCCAAAGAGGCTGTCAAAGGCCCCTACCTTGACGCCGAAGAGGGTCATAAGATCGCTTAGCGGGGTCAGCTCGCCATGGATGCGGGCGGTGACAAACAGCGGGTGATCCTCGGGGATGGCGCCTCGTCCCACCCGCCTGCCGGCGGCAGGCACCTGGGCTAGCTCAACAAGTTCCACCAGCTCAGGTCCAGCCTGCGACCAGTGGGCACCATCACCAGCGTAGATGAGGGGTGACTTGGCCTCGTAGATGAGTTTCACCGCCCTCTCTACGGCAGCGGGATCCCCCGCCGGTGGCGGCAAAGGCTTATCGGTGTTTTCGCCGCGCCATTGGGGGACATACATCATGTGGGGCAGTGGATCAATAAGCCTCGGCGACGGTAGCGGCCCATTGAACTCGTACAGCGGGAATTCCAAGATTACTATCCCCTTGGGATACTCCTGAGCATCCTTGAACGCCTGCATGACAAAGCGCTTGATGTAGGCCGGCTTGGTGATGCGCACCACCCATTTGGCTAAGTGACCGTAAAGCGCCTTGGCGTCGCAGGGCTGGATGGTGAAGGCTTCCTGGTGTCCGTCAATGCTGCCGCCGGTGATGAGAACTATGGGCGCATTGCTCAGGGAGGCCTGCTGCAGGGCGCTAGCCATATTAGCGGTACCTGGTCCAGTGTCGGCGTAGCACAGGCCCACCTTGCCTGTAGCCCGGGAGTAGCCCTCGGCAGCGTAGACTGCCGACTGCTCGTGGTGGAAGGTTACCAGCTTGATGCCAGCTCGACTCATAGCATCGGTGACAACAAGGAGATCACCTCCAAGAATGCCGAAGGCTATTTCCGCCCCTGCTTCTTTTAGTGCCTCGGCGAAATACTCTCCGGCGTTGGGAACGAACTCAAGTTCTCCCAAGGGAATCTTGTCCAGTTTCACTTCCTGGCTCATTTATTAACCCCCCTTCTTGTTATGAAAATGGTATTCACGCATCGCGGAATCAACGGTTTTAACAAAAGTCCTTTTGGGTATGATTAGTACTTCTCTTCGCGCTCACCCCCTTTCGTCAGGAGACCGTCCGGTTGTGGAGAGCCATTGTAGTTCTTACGTCGTTTTCGGACGGGTCGATCCTATCACACTATTAAATATTTGGCTGGGCTTGTCTTTCAAATGACACCCGCTGCACCGATGGCAATAAATCTGTCTTATAACTGATGGAGGCTGGCTTTATGCCAGGCTAGCGACATCCTCTGCCAAGGGAACGACTTGACAGAACAGGTAGATACAAAAGTCTCACAAGCGGACCTGTGTACAGGTAGCATATACAGATTTCGCTGCGCTGTCAAGCCAAAAGGAGGGTTGAGCGGCAAGCCTGTGGCGCTATGACCGAATGAGTGTGGGTTCATGAAGTGGTTGTAGGGTTGTGAAATAGGTTGTGTCAGCAAGCCGGGAGAATTCTTTGACTTTCGATCGGCTGTCTGCTAACATAAATAAGTGGGCTATACATGTGCCGATTCCCACCTAAAGAACTGATCATACCAATTAGAGATGATGGGCTAGTCTATAAGGAGGTAGGCTTGTATAAGGGTGAAGGGAAATACAAGACCTCGGCTAGGAAGTGGACCGAGTCGGCAAATAAGGTGCGGGGACTGGTCAAGGATATGAACACCCGTGCCCTCCTCGAGGGAAAGCCGGTGGCCTGGGTTATGCTAAGCATGATCAACGAACTTTTCGTGGCCATGGACGTCTTACCCGTCTATCCCGAAAACTATGCATCGCTGTGCGCCACTAAGAGAGTCACCGACCCCTTTATCGAGAGGGCCGAGGCCGATGGCTTCTCCAACGTCACCTGTAGCTATGCGCGAACCGGACTCGGCTATGCTGCACTTTGGCACGATACCGGGGAGGTACCCAATTTCGCCCCCGACGGAGGCATGGCCCAGCCAGCGATGCTCATCGGCTCAAGCTTCGTGTGCGATGCTAGATATAAATGGTTCCAGGCCTTCTCTCGATACTTGGACGTCCCCTGCTACAACTTCGACATGCCTATGCCCCCGGCGGGGCGTCCTCACCGCCCCGATGCCATGCTGCACTATCTGAACTATACCCTTGCTCAGCTACGGGGGCTGATTGCCTTCATGGAAAAGATGCTGGGGAAGAAGCTGGACTGGGATAAGCTGGATGAGATCGTGCGCCGCTCGGAGAAGACCAATGCCCTTATGTATGATTCCTTCATTCTCGCCGCCTCCACTGAGCCCTGCCCAATGCCCGCTGAGGATACCTTTAACAACTTCGTCCCCGCCTACTTTATGGCAGGGACGGTCGAGGCCTTGGAGTTTTACCAGGGGCTTTATGATGAGGTAAAGCAGCGGGTGGATAACAAGGTGCGCATCATCCCCGAGGAGAAGTATCGCCTTATCTGGGGTGGAGGGATTCCCCCGTGGCATACCATGGACATCTTTAACTATGTTGAGGATCGGGGAGGGGTTTTTGTCTATCAAACGTCCTACCAGCCATTTGCCCCGGTGGAATTGCTCGATGGCGTCACCGATCCCCTGATGCGCATGCTACTCATGAGGATTAGGCCGGCATCGGTCCACATTGCCCGGCAACAGGGGATTAGGCAGTCGAGCCTGGGCGGCTTGTCCGGACTGTTTAGCCCCGTGGCCTTGATCCAGCCCTTCCACGCCCAGGGTGTAGTGATGAGCATGCAACGCTCCTGTCGCTCGGCTACCATCGGTCAGATCCACCAGCGGCGCCTTCTCGAGGAGAGTTCCCCGACATCATCGGTGCTCATCCTGGAGGGCGATATGGGTGATATTCGCGACCACTCTGAAGCCGAGTGGAAGTCGAAGCTGGACGCCTTCCTCGAGACCATGGAGGCTATGAAAAAGGAAAGTGACTAGAATCATACCCCTATTTCTCCACTGCAAGTGTGTCAGCGATCCAGAATCCCTTTGTCCGATCCACAACTGCGGAGTCTAAGGTAGCACCGTCAAAATGAGTAGCCCCGACTAGCTACTTTTAGAGACTGTGGCTTCGCCCTGCCAACGCCCTCCGTGGTGATAGGTATTCCCCCCCTTTCAGCTCTTCTTCATCACCGAAGGCTTGATATAAGTCAAAGGCACGTTCATAGTCTGAGGGCAGAGAGATGACCGTTGACAAAGGGAGTTGAGATGTAGTAGACTTGTAGCCGACCGGTAGTTAGACACAGGGCGGATGGAGTAGATGATACAGACATCATATGACCGAATACTCACCGAGGCAGCGCGCCTCTTCTGCGAAAAAGGCTATCATGCCACATCAATGGAAGACCTTGCCACAGCGGTGGGTATTAAGAAGGGGAGCCTCTACTACTACATCGAGAGCAAGGAGCAGCTCCTGCTGGAAATAGCCGAACTGATCCCGCCTAAATTCATTGCCGGTGTTGTGACGCTCCTTGAGGACACTCAGCTAACAGCGGAGCAAAAGGTACGCACCGCCATAATGAGGCATCTTGAACTGTTCGGGACAGAAACTGGACTGACATGGTCAAGGGTTTTCCTGCGGGAATATAGGGCGCTCCCCAGCGAGCATCGGAGAAAGTTTCTCGAGCAGAGGCAGCAGTACGAAAACGTCCTCCGAAGACTCATCGCTGAAGGGGTGGAGCGCGGGGAGTTTGCCCAGGTGGACGTTGCTATGGTGACACGCGCCATCTTGGGTATGTGCAATTGGGCCATCGAGTGGTATTCCCCCAACTGGAAGCTTTCCACTGAAGAAATAGCCTCGATCTTCTCCGATCTAATTCTGAAGGGGCTACTACGGTCGTCAAACCCTGTTCTATGATGTAGCTGAAAAGGTTTAGCTAAGGGGTAGGAATAGCTTAAGTGACTGACCTGGTCTCTTCATTATAAGGGGAGAGTTCCAGGGGGCATGAATGGATTTTCGATTTACTGAGGAAGAGGAAAAGTTTAGGGAGGAGGTTCGCTCCTTCATAAGGGAACAGTTTGCCTCCCGGAGTAAAGAAGCAAAGGGTTGGCAGACGGCGTTCTATTTTAGCTTCATTCGCAAGCTTGTGGAGAAGGGCTGGACCGCGGTTCACTGGCCTAAGGACTATGGCGGCCAGGACTGGCCCGTCATGATGCAGGTCGTCTTCAACGAGGAGATGGCCTATCACCGGGCACCACGACCTGATTTCATGGGGCTAAACATTGCCGGCCCGGCGATCATCGCCTATGGAACGCCAGAGCAGAAGGAGCATCACCTGCCACCCATAGTAAGGCAGGAGACCCTATGGTGTCAGGGCTTCACCGAGCCTGGCGCTGGCTCCGACCTAGCATCGCTTCAAACAAGGGCAGTGGAGGATGGCGACTATTTCATCATCAATGGCCAGAAGACCTTCACCACTATGGCTCACTTCGCCCACTGGTGCATCCTTCTGGCGAGGACCGATCCTGCGGCTCCGAAACACAGAGGGATCAGCTGCTTTCTGGTGGACATGAAAACCCCGGGCATCACTGTGCGCCCGCTGATCGATATGGTGGGTATGCATACCCTCAACGAGGTCTTCCTTGACGATGTTAGAGTGCCCAGAAGTGCCCTTTTGGGAGATAAGAATCAAGCGTGGTACCAGGCTGCAGGGAGAAGTCTAGAATCTGAGAGGTCAGCCATCGGCAACTCAGCGTCGGCCCGGCGACTGCTGGAGGAACTGGCGGAATACAGCAATGATGTCAGAGGGAGTGATGACCTGTCGGTAAATCCTGTGCTGAGGCAGAGGCTAGCTGAGATGGCCATTGAGATAGAGGTCGGTCGCATGCTCTCCAATCGGGTTGCCTGGTTGCAAAGTGAGGGACTCCCCCTAGGTTACATGCCTTCCATGGTGAAGCTTTACCACAGCGAGCTGTCGCAACGGCTGGTGAACTTGGGGATGCAGGTCCTCGGCCTTCACGGGTCTCTGGAAAAGGGCTCCAAGTGGGCCCAGCTACAGGGGCGGGTCGCACGCAACTACCTAGTGACAGTAGCCAACACCTTCGGTGGAGGGACTTCCGAGATCCAGAGGCTGGTCATCGCCACCAAGGGCCTCGGGCTACCCAGGGAGACGGCGCTGACGGCCGATTTCGATAAAGGAGCGGCCTCGGTAGAGTCCTGAACGCTCCTTGGTTTAATTCAAGGGCTAACCCATTAATCGCCCCTGGAGGGAAGAACCACTTGGGCTTGACCTATAGTCGTGGTGTCCTCCATCTGGTTTACCGTCCATATGTCAAGAGTCACAATATGATCCTTCCCCTCGATGCTCCTTTCCACCGCCTTTCCCTTGCACCAAGTGGTATCGCCCAGCAGGCTGAACCTGGGGAATCTGACGAAGAGCTTCTTCATGCGACCGTGATCCCCCATCCAGTTCATATAGCCCTGAATCATCCAGTTTATTCTCTCATAGCCCGCCTCGTAAGCACCTGGCATGCCAAGGATCTTCTGGCAACGCTCGTTGCTCCAGTGTATCGCCAGTGGCGCCTCTGGTATCCCCTGTTCGTTGATGAACGGCAGGCCCCGGTGCCTCTCAAAGAGCTCGAAGGCCAGTTCATGCCCCACCACCCATCCCCCAGAGCCACCCGCTAACTCAAAGGCGATCTTGCTTGTCGTCGTGGTGGGCCCCTTTATCTTGGGGGGTATCTCCTCCCCAACCTGGACGTCTTCCCAATAAAGGGGCTCGGAACCCCGCCTCACCTCCGCCTTGTAATGTGCCTTTATGTCCTCTATTTCCTCCGGGGTATAGTGCGCCAGGGGACGAGCCATATACTTGCCCGCGCTCTTTGACTTTGCCCTCTCAAAGCGAAGCCATGATGTTTTAAAGGTCCCCACCACATCCCCACTCTTGTTCTTCACGGTGGTTTCGTAGTCCTGAACTACTGACCTTCCGCCGCCGAACTTGCTCTCCACCTCCCGGACATCCACCAGGCGGGTTGAAGACTTCAGGATATCGCCTAACCTCATGGGCGAAAACCATTCAAGGGTGGCATGACGCCATATGGTATGACATCCCGGCAGCCCATCAGTGGCTCCGTTTACCCTCTCCATCATGGAAAGCATGCCCGGGGGCAAGATTATGTTGCCATAGGGTGAAGCCTTGGCATATTCTTCATCCAAGAAGAGGGGGTTCATGTCGGCTATGCCGGTGGCAAAGCGCCTGCTGAACTCCTTAGTGATGGTCATCGCCTCCATCCGGCCATGCATGGAGCTCCCCGTTCTCTCCACGCCGATGAGCTTTCGCAGTTTGGCGATGCCCTCATCCGTTATCTTTCCGTACTCTGCCATTTCTCCCTCCTATTCGTCCAGTTTGAGGAACCGTATGGCGTTATCCCGGAGAACCATACTCTTGGTGTCATCTCTTATGTCTAACGCCATGAATTCCTCCTTGCAGCGCTTGAGGCCAAGACCATTGGTGCCGAAGAGAACCTTGTCCCTTCCCCGGCCGCCGTTCATAAAGCGAATCTGATTCGGTTCCAAGGATCTGGCGTAATAGGCCGATATGTCGCCATAGACGTTAACGTGCCTCCAGAGCATGGAGCACCATTCATCGACCCAGGGCCAGCCAGTGTGGGACAGGTTGATCCTCAGGTTGGGGAATTCCAGGGCCACATTATCCACATACATGGGATGCCCCACCTCGCTGGGCAATACCTCCGCCGAGTGGCCCACCTGCATACCCACGGCGATGTCCAGTTCGCAGCACTTGGCATAGAGGGGGTAGAACCTTCTGTCATCGGGCCTCAGCCCGAAGGAGAGGGGATGGAACCAGACATATTTGAAGCCGTATTCCTTGACCCCCTTCTCCACCTCCCTAAGGCTGTCCTCGATGCGGAAGGGGTTGTAGCTGGCACCCCCGATGACCCGGCCCTTGGCCTCCCGCACTATGTCGCCGACATCGTCGATGCTGTAGTCCAGGATGAGCTTGTGGTGATAGTAGTAGGACCACATCTTGGTGGCGCAGATGACGATCTTGTCGTAGCCAAGCTCGTCCATATCCTTTATCATTTCCGCCACCGAGGCATGACCCTGGAGGGCACCGCCCGTCTTTCTCTGCTCCTTGCTAATGGTCTCAATCTGCTCAGGAGTCGGCACGAACCCCTTGAATACAGTCTTAAAGGTGGTCCGAGTCATAATCCTGAATTCCTCATACATGAAGGTATCCCCACCTAGGTCGTTACGAGCTTCAAGAGGATGATTCATGATATCGATGGCCAGGATGTCCGCTGTCTTCTTTTCTTCCAATCTTTTCCCTCCTTAAATATATTGTGGGCTCTGCCCCATATACAAGGCTTAGGGGATAAACTCTTTCCTCCCCTTGCCGATACATGAGTTCAGCAAGGGCTTCACTTTACTACCTTCCCCGAAACTGAGGCTGCCTCTTCTGGGCAAAGGCCATAACACCTTCCACATGATCCTGCGAGTGAAGGGTTATGTTCTCACAAGCGGAGGCGAAGGCCAACGCCGTCTCCAGGTCGGTGCCCAGCCCCTTATAGATCATCATCTTGTCCAGCCTCAGGGCAATAGGCGGTCCTTGAGCTATCCTTTGCGCCAGCGCCATGGTCTCCTCCTCCAGCCTCTCCACAGTAACCAGCCTATTCAGCAAGCCTATCCGGTATGCCTCCTCCGCCTCCACGAAGTCCCCAGTGAAGATGAGCTCACAGGCCTTGGGCAAGCCCACTACCCGGGGCAAGAGCCAGGCACCACCGGAGCCAGGGACGATGCCTATCCTGGTGAAGGCCACCATGAATCGGGCGTTCTCCGACCCTATCCGGATATCGCAGGCTAAGGCGATGTCAAAGCCACCGCCGACGGCGGCCCCATTGACCATAGCGATGGTCGGCTTGTCCATCCTCTGTAGCCCCAGGATTACCTTTTCATTGATCGGGTGAAGCAGCCTCCCCTCCTCGAAAACCGTGCCCCTCTGCTCCGCCTCCTCTGCCGCCACCTCCCCACCCCTCACCTGGGTATAGCGGAAATCGGCGCCAGCACAGAAGCCCCTCCCCTCCCCAGTGATGACCAGCACCCTTACCTCGTTGTCGGTAGCAGCATCACCAATGGTTTCTATCAGTTCCATTATCATTTGTGCGTTGAAGGCATTCATCCTCTCCGGGCGGTTCAGGGTGATCTTTGCAATCCCATCGCTCTTCTCATAGATCAAGGCCTCGTAGCCCATTTTCATCTCCCTTCCGGGCCCTTCTCATCGTCAACAGCGCGCCCGATGCGTTCTCCGTAAGCTGCGCTCAGATTCCCAAGGTAGTCCCGATCGACAATAAAGGCGCCTGTCTCGGCGAGCAACTCAAGCGGCATCTTCCCCCAAGCGATCCGCACAGACGGGGACGTGCCAATGACCTGCTCCTTCTCCAGGGAAGCGATCTCCTTCTTCGACATCCCCAAGAGTTCTCCCAAGATGTGCTCGTTGTGCTCTCCAACACGGGGGGCTGGCTTTAACGGGCCTCCCCAGGATTCGCTGAACTTGGCCGGCATCTGCATCGGCTGAGGGCGTTTCCCCACATCAGGGTGGTGCTCGATCACCCGGAAGAAGCAGCGCTCCAGGAGGTGAGGATCCAGCAAAACCCCCTTTGAGTTGAGCACGGCCCCCGCGGGAACCCCAGCCTGCTGTAATATGTGCATCGCCTCATAGTGATGGTGCCTACTGGTCCACTCCTCGATGAGGCCATCAAGCTCGTCCTGGTTCTGCCACCTGCCCAGGGTGGTGGAAAACCTCTCCTCCCTTGTCCAGGGAGGATCCCCTATTACCTTACACAGGGCCTGCCACTCCTCATCGTTGGAAACCGCAATGGTTATCTGCTCATCCTTGTCCTTGCAGCGATAGCAACCATGAGGCGCCATGGAGGGGTGGCGATTCCCTATGCGCCCCCAGACCCTGCTGTTCATGGTGTAGTCCAGCACCGCTTCTCCGATATGGGTTATGACTGACTCCCGCCCCGCCACATCTATATGCTGACCCTTTCCCGTCCTGCGGCGGTAGTAGAGGGCGGCAAGCACCGCAGCGGCGCCGGACATGCCCAGTAGCCAATCGCCGTAGCCGGTGCCCGTGGTCATGGGCATCATGTCGTGAAAGCCGGTGATGGAGGTTAGCCCTGCCGCTTCCATCACCGGCACGTAGGCTACATAGTCTTTCTCAGGGCCGGTATTGCCAAAGCCCGACATCGATACCATTATTATGTCTGGCTTGATCCCTTTGAGCACTTCATAATCAAGTCCAAAGTTCTGCATCGTTCTCGGACTGAAGTTCTCCGCTACCACGTCGCTGATCTTTACCAGCTTCTTTAAGATCTCTACTCCCCTGGGATTGTTGAGATTGAGGGTGATGCCATACTTATTGACGTTGAGGCGGTGGAAATAGCCACCGCGATTCCAGGGGTCCTCCCCTGGCTCGTTATCCGGAAACATCAACACCCTGGTGGGCATATCTATACGCTGCTCCGACTCCACTTTGATGACCTCCGCTCCCATGTCAGCCCACACCCTCGTTCCGATGGGACCAGCGTAGGCCATGGTCAGGTCTAGCACCCTCACCCCTTCCAAAAGTAGTCTCGGCATCTTGAGACCTCCTCCTAGATATTAGATGATCTCTCTCTCCCTTAGCTGCACCAGATCCTCCCTGGTGTAGCCAAGCCTCTGGCGGTAGATCTCCTCGTTATGCTCCCCTAAGAGGGGACTACGCCCCGCCTTCCATGGGCCCTCCCCCATCCGGAATGGCGGCCCTGGATAGGTGACTTCCCCCATCTGGGGATGCTCCGCCTTGACGAAAAACCCCCTCGCCTGCAAATGCGCATCCTCCAGCAGCTCATCTATGCCCATCACGTAGCCGAAGGGCATCCTCAGCTCCTGGGCCTGCTCGAATACCTCCCTCCTGGTATGTTCCCTCAGGTAAGGGAGGAGGAAAAGCTCGTCGAACTCCTTCGCCCGCTGCTGGCGGAGGCGGGAACTCTTAAAGAGCTCATGCTCCACGAGGCTCGGGTCGCCGAGGAGCATCGCCATGCTGTCCATTTTCCCAAGGCCGGGGATGATGATCACATAGCCATCCTTGCAGGGGTAGAGGCCCATAGGGTGGCCATAGGTGAAACGCTGCATCAACCTTCGCCTGCTGATTCCCAGGTAAGGGTACTCGGTGGTGGCTCCCTCCAGGTTGCCGGAGACACATTCCATGATGGAAAGGTCTACATGCTGGCCCAATCCGGTTTCCTCCCGCCATAGGAGGGCGATCAGGGTGGCGCTGAACCCCATGAGCCCCGCCATGTATTCCGCCTGCGAGCCGCCCGGCTTCAGGGGCCGATCCTCGTCCCCGGTGATGGCCATGGGACCCCCCAGCGCCATGATGGTGAGGCCCGTTGCCTTGTAGTCCCGGTAGGGACCAGTCTGACCGAAATTAGAGATGGAGGTCATCACCAAACTAGGGTTTATCGCCTTGAGTTCCTCGTAGGATAGCCCTAGATAAGGCATCACCCTTGGCTCGAAATTCTCCACCACCACATCGGCATCCCTCGCCAGCTCCTTCAGCAGCCGCACGCCGGTCTCGCTCTTCAAGTTGAGAGTGATGCTCTTTTTGTTGGTGTTCAGATAGAAAAAGAGCCCACTCTTCTCGGGGTGAGGCTCATCGCCGAAGAACGGGCTCAGTGCTCTGGCCCCATCCCCCTGGCCTGTCCTTTCCACCTTGATCACCTCGGCGCCAAGGTCAGCCATCAGCTTGGTGCAATAGGGCCCGGCTATGAAATGGGTCAGATCCAAAACCTTCAGGCCTGATAACGCCTGCTCCTCCATGCTATCCTCCATCATTGCTTCGCTGCTCGAATAGCGTAACCGATATGTAGGTGAAGTCGAACTACCGGTTGGTCTAGCATATAGACTACCATACTATAAGTCTGGCAGCATTGTCAATAGATTCAAATGTCTTGACAACCATTCTGGCTTATGCTAGGCTAACGACCAACCGGTAGTTAGAGGCCAAACATCGTGCCTCTGGACCAGGTCATACACACTGCCATAGAGTGGGCCCATCGGTCTATGTCAATGGGCTCCTCGCGGTGCGCGCATTCAAGGAATACCTCATTAGGATATTGGCCGCCAACCGTGAGGATGCCATGCGACTGGATTAATACATCGTCCGTCTACTCCGCACCGAGGACATGAAGGAGAGCAGCAAGGCATTGCTCGAGAAGTGAAAGCTATGTTCAACGGGAGGTAATAAGCCTTCCCAGAGGAGGTAAATCGTGAAGGAGAAAGGAGAACCCATGACCCAGCCGGTCTACGAAAAGCTAGCTGAGGCGCTGATGTCGAGAGGGGGAGCTGCACCGGTGATCCGTTGTCGGGAGTTCTATGCCCTTCTGGAGGAGCTCTTCACCCCCGATGAGGCGGAGCTAGACGCAATAATGCCATTGAAGTACACCTCGGCGGCGGAGCTAGCCGCGGCGACCGGTGGCGAGCCCAAGGAGGCGGAAAGGTTTCTGGAGAACATGGCCAACAAGGGGCTCCTCTATAGCCAAACACGGGATGGGGTGATGTGCTATTACCCTCTGCCACTCGTTCCCGGGATGTTCGAGATGCAGTTCACCACCGGGGATGTGAGTGAGCGCGCTAAAAGGCTGGCCCACCTTTTCGAGGATTACTTCAATGCGATGACGGGGGGCGCGGGTAGAGCGGGTTTTTACGCCAATGCTGGCATTGTCCTTCCTTTCCCCTTCTTCAGAGTGATCACCTTGGAGCAGGAGATCCCGGCAGGGTTTGAGATCCTCACCTACGATACGCTATCTAAATACATCGATAATACGGAGTATATAGCCGTTGGTACCTGCTACTGTCGCCATCATGCGGAGCTGGTAGGCCGCCCCTGCGATAAGCCAAAGGAGGTTTGCATGGGTTTTGGCCCCGCTGTCAAGGGCAATGCTGAGCGGGGCTTCGGCAGGTTGCTCTCCAAGGAGGAGGCCCGCGAAATCCTGAAGCGTTCCGAAGAGGCAGGACTGGTTCACGTAACCAGCAACACCGGCAAATACATCGACCTCATCTGCAACTGCTGCTCCTGCCACTGCGGTATGCTTCAGAGCATCAAGAATGCCCAAACTCCCGGCATGATAGCGAAGTCAAGCTTCATCGCCTACCTTGAAGAGGGGGAGTGCAGCGGTTGTAGCGACTGCGTGGAGATGTGTCCCATGGATGCCCTGACCATGGAGGGGGATGTGGTGGCCCTGAACTCAAAGCGATGTATCGGGTGCGGGCTGTGCGTCTCCGTATGCCCCACAGGGACCCTCAGGCTGGAACCGAGGGAAGGGGCGCCAGTGCCACCATGGGACCGCCACGAGCTCAATGCTGCCATGATGTCCTCCATCGAGCAAACACGCGGGCAGAAGGAAAATCCATAGAAAGGGGTAAGAGATGACGCAGCCCATCTATGAAAAGCTGGTGGATGCCGTGGACATGAGAGGCAGGGGCGGTGCGGGCATCTAAGGAATGCGCCCTCAAGGGACTGGACACCAATCTTGAGGATGCCGTGCGACAGGATGAATACCTTCTGGTCCGGTTACTCCAAACCGAGGATATAAAGGATGGCCTCACAGCGCTCCTCGAAAAACGAAAGTCTATGTTTAAAGGAAGGTGAATTGAGATGGATCAGAAAGAACCCATGACCCAGCCGGTCTACGAAAGGCTGACTGAGGCGCTGATGTTGAGAGGGGGAGCAGCACCGGTGATCCGTTGTCGGCCGTTCTATGCCCTCATGGAGGAGCTCTTCACCCCCGAGGAGGCGGAGCTTGCCTCGAAGATGCCGTTGGGCCTGGTATCGGCGGCGGAGCTTGCAACCGAGACCGGAGGCGACCCCAAGGTAACGGAAGAGCTTCTGGAGAGCATGGCCAACAAGGGGCTCGTTTTCGCCTATGAGCGGGGTGGGGTCATGTCCTACCAACTTATGGTGCTCGTTCCGGGGATGTTCGAGATGCAGTTCTGCAGCGGGGAGGTCAGCGAGCGCACCAAGAAGCTGGCCCGCCTTTTCGAGGATTACTTCCTCGTGTTGATGCATGTCATGGATAAAGCGAGCTCCGGCGCTACCGCTGAGGTCATGCCTATTTTCCCCTTCGCCAGGGTGATCACGGTGGAGCAGGAGATCCCCGGAGAGGTTGAGGTTTATCCCTATGACATAGTTTCCCACTACATCGAGAAGTCCAAACACCTCGCCGTTTCCACCTGTTACTGCCGCCACCACGGGGAGCTGGTGGGCCGCCCCTGCGACAAGCCTAAGGAGGTTTGCATGTCCTTCGGCCCGGGGGCAAAATTCGTCACCGAGCGTGGCTTTGGGAGAATGATCTCCAAAGAGGAGGCCCTGAAGATACTGAAGCTTTCCGAAAAGGAAGGGCTGGTTCACTGCTCCAGCAACACCGGCAAGTACATCGACTTCATCTGCAACTGCTGCACGTGCCACTGCGGCATCCTTCAGAGCGTAAAGAACGCCGCGTCCCCCAGCATGGCAGCCACTTCAAGCTTCATCGTCTCCCTTGAGGAGGGAGAGTGCAGCGGTTGTGGCGACTGTGTGGAGATGTGTCCCATGGATTCCCTGGTGATGGATGGGGATGTGGTGGCCATCGACCTAAAGCGATGCATTGGGTGCGGGCTGTGTGTCTCCACATGCCCCACAGGGGCCCTCAGGCTGGAACCGCGGGAGGGGGCGCTAGTGCCGCCGCTGGGCCACAACGAACTCAATACTGCCATGATATCCTCACTAGGGCAGTTGGGCGATAAAGCTTAAAGATATAACGTCCCCCCAGGGGGGGGCCTTGTTTGAGGGCTAAGCAAGCCCGCAGGTGAAACCTCGCATGGGGTCACCCATCAAGCGAAAGGAGGTAGAGCAATGGGAAGGCTTGAGGGCAAGGTAGCCATCGTTACCGGGGCAGCGCATGGCATGGGGGCCAGCCACGCAATCTCCCTTGCTAGAGAGGGAGCAGATGTGGCCCTGGTGGATATACGGCAAGATATTCCAGATGTAGGATATCCCATGGGCACGGAGGAAGAGCTGAACAAGGTAGCGGAGGAGATAAGGGCTATGGGGAGGAGGGGCATCGGCATAAGGTGCGATGTCAGAAAGAGCGATGATGTCGAGAGGATGGCCCAGAGGGTTATCGATGAATTCGGCAAGATAGATATCCTGGTTAATAATGCCGGGGTTGCCGCAGTGGCAACGCCTCTATGGGAAATCACGGAGGAGCAATGGGATACCATAATCGGTGTCAATCTGAAGGGGACCTTCCTTTGCTGCAAGTATGTCCTGCCCCACATGATCAAACAGCAGTCGGGGAAGGTGATAAACATAGGTTCCATCTGGGGAAGGGAAGGTGGGGTGGGCTCCGGCCCTTACTCCGCCTCCAAGGGTGGGGTGCATAACCTCACCCATTCCTTGGCCAAGGACTGCGCCCCCTACAATATAAACGTGAACGCCGTGGGCCCGGGAGCGGTCAGCACCCCAATGATTCAGGGCTTGACAGGCGTCGCAGCAAAGTGGGCTGGGATCAACGAGGAGGAACTCTATGGCACGCTATGCCGCATGTACCACATCTTTGGCCGGGAGGTGCTGCCCCAGGACGTCTCAAACGCCGTGGTCTTCCTCGCCTCTGAAGAATCGCGGAACATAAACGGTATGGTCATCTATGTGGACGGGGGACACCTTTCCGCATAGCCTTTTCACGGTAGAAATCGAAAATCCATATTAAGGAGGGAATCATGTCGCTTCAAGAACTTGAGGCCAGGATCAGGATTTTGGAAGACATCGAGGAAGTAAAGAAGGTGATGTGCCGCTACTGCCATTTCATAAATGTCTCCCAGTGGGATGATGTGGTGGCCCTCTTTGATGACAACGCTAAGGCAGACTGGGGCATGCTGGGCACCTATGAGGGTAAGGAGGGCATCGCCACCTACTTCAAGAACATTATCGCTGGAATAATGCCCTGGACCGCCCACCAGGTGCTCAACCCTATCGTTACCGTGGAGGGCAACAAAGCCAAGGGGACGTTTTACCTGTGGGCCCCCTCCACCGTGAAAATGACCGACGTCGAAACGGCCATATGGATACAGGGCAGATATGACAACGAATTCGTAAAGGAGGGTGGCAAATGGAAATTTAGCCTGCTCAAGTACACCTTCGACTTCATGACACCCTATGAAGATGGGTGGGTCAAGACCAAGATGATGGGAGGCTGATCCCAGGTATTTAGGGGGCTCAGATTCTTAAATCTTGGCACAGTGGACTGGGGACACCTTCAAGCATAGCCTTTCTCAGGAGAAATCTAAAACCTATAATGGGGAGGAATCATGTCGCTTGAGGAAATTGAGGCCCGGATTACGGTTCTGGAGGACATCGAGGAAGTAAAGAACGTGATGTGTAGGTACACCTATCTCATCGATACCTCCCAGTGGGACGATGTGGCAGCCCTCTTTGCTGAGAACGCAAAGGCAGAATGGAACATACTGGGATCTTATGAGGGCAAGGAAGCCATCGCCGCCTTCTTCAAAAACGTTGTCTCCGCGACTATTATCTGGGGCGCCCACCAGATACTCAACCCTCTCGTTACCGTGGAGGGCGATAAAGCCAAGGGGACGTTTTACCTATTCAGCCCATCCACCGTTCCAAGCCCCGAGGGCGAAAGGGCCATATGGGTACAGGGCAGATATGACAACGAATTCGTAAAGGAGGGTGGCAAATGGAAATTTAGCCTGCTCAGGTTCGTCTTCAAGTTCATGACACCCTATGAGGAGGGGTGGGTCAAGAGTGGAATGACGGGATGACTGATCCCCAGTTATAGGGGGCTTGGGTTCTTAAATCTTAACGCAAAGGGGGCAAAGTGACAGAGTTTAAGCTTCTTTTCAGCCCGATCAAGGTCGGGACCATGGAACTCAAGAACCGCATTATTATGCCCGCCATGGGCACCAACTATGCCGAGCC
>Ga0114930_10000547_pt1 | contig 38886 bp, 35 predicted proteins | sample AnhtaG_FD_87300 | JGI IMG/M metagenome (GOLD analysis project Ga0114930, IMG submission 87300) | Deep subsurface microbial communities from Anholt, Denmark to uncover new lineages of life (NeLLi) - Anholt_01485 metaG | ecosystem: Environmental > Aquatic > Marine > Oceanic > Sediment | place... | reverse complement strand
TGCAACGCTGACAGACAGTGGAACCTTTGCGCCCCTTCTGCGTTTAGTATTGTGGAGCGAACACAGTCTCTCCCCACTAGCCAATGCGCGACATCAACATGGGTCCAACTAGGTACACAACTCTTCCTCCGAACCACAGCCACGACCAGGGCCACCGAGGTCTTCTTGGCCTCTTCGTTCAGGGACTACTGATCACTGTCTTGGTGGGCGTTCTCCTGTTCTTCGTCGGCCTGGTGGGAGGCACCACCGTCTACGCATACTACGCTCTGACCTTGCCCCCACCGGACGAGCTGGGAGCCCGCACCGTGTTCATGAGCACCAAGATCTATGACCGACATGGCCAACTCCTGTACGAGGTTTTCGATCCCAACGCCGGTCGGCGCACGGTCGTACCGATCGAGGGGATACCTGTTCATCTGATACATGCCACCATCGCCACCGAGGACAAGACCTTTTATAGCAACCCCGGCTTTGATCCCCTGGCCATAGGAAGGGCCGTCTGGCTAAACCTCAGCGAGGGCGAGATAGTCTCCGGAGCCAGTACCATCACCCAGCAACTGGTCAAGAACATCTTTCTCTCCCCGGAGCAGAGCTTCAGTCGAAAGATACAGGAGGCTGTGCTGGCCCAGGAGATCACGCGTCGCTATGCAAAGGATCAGATCCTTGAGATCTACCTGAACGAGATCTACTACGGCAACATGGCGTACGGCATTGAGGCCGCCGCAGAGACGTACTTCGGCGAATCCGCCCGCGCACTCACATTGGCTGAAGCGTCCCTCCTGGCAGGTCTGCCTCAGTCCCCATCCATCTATGACCCATACACCAATCTCGACGCCGCCAAGGAACGTCAGAAGATGGTGCTGGAGCTGATGGTCAAGGAGGGATACGTCACGCGCAGCCAAGCCAATTCGGCCTGGGCCGAGGAACTGGATTTCGCCCCGCTCCGAGTAAGCATGAAGGCCCCCCATTTCGTGGTGTACGTGCGTAAACTCTTGGAGGACAAGTACGGCACTGAGATGGTCTACCGAGGTGGCCTGCAAGTCCGTACTACGCTGGATCTGGAGATGCAAGCCACGGCCCAGGAGGTCGCCCGGGAACGTGTGGCTGACTTGGCGGACAGGCACGTCACCAACGCGGCTCTTCTGGCCATGACCCCCCAGACAGGGGAGATTCTGGTGATGATGGGCAGCATTGACTTCTGGGATGAGGAGATCGACGGTCAGGTGAACGTGACCCTGGCATTGCGGCAACCGGGCTCATCCATCAAACCGGTCAACTATGTGGCTGCCTTCGAGAAGGGCTGGACCCCCGCTACCCTCATCATGGACGTACGGACCGAGTTCCCCAGTTGGGAGGGCCCACCCTATGTGCCCCGTAACTATGACGGCAAGGAACACGGACCGGTTCTGGTGCGGCAGGCCCTGGCTTGCTCCTACAATGTCCCTGCCGTCAAGACCCTACAGTTCGTGGGTGTAGCCACCATGATGGAAATGGCCGACAGGCTGGGCATTAGCACATTCACAGACCCGGAACGGTACGGACTGTCGCTCACCCTCGGCGGGGGAGAGATCATGCTCTTGGAGCATACTGCAGCCTACGCCGTCTTTGCCAATGGCGGGCTCCGCATCCCACCAACGGCCATACTGAAGATAGAGGACAGCCGCGGACGGGTGATAGAGGAATACCAGCCCCCTCCTGGCGAGCAAGTGATCTCCCCACAGCACGCTTATCTGATCACCCATATCTTGTCAGACAATGAGGCCCGCACTCCCGCCTTTGGCCCCAACAGCCCCCTCCGCCTATCCAGGCCAGCAACCGCCAAGACTGGTACGACAGACGATTGGCGGGACAGTTGGACCGTGGGTTATGCGCCTGACCTAGTCGCTGGCGTATGGGTGGGAAACAGCGACAACACGCCTATGGATCACGTGGCTGGCTCCACGGGAGCCGGCCACATTTGGCACAACTTCATGGAACGGGTCCTGGCCGACACTCCGCCCAGGGATTTCCCTGTTCCCCCAGGCTTGGTCACAGCCGAAATCTGCGCCCGGTCGGGCATGGCCCCTACCGAACTCTGCCCAGAAACGCGCACGGAGATCTTCGTGGATGGAACGGTACCTACCGAACCAGATAACATCTATCAGAGAATCGGGATCTGCACCGTCACTGGACAACGGGCGACGGAGTTCTGCCCCGTCGAGACGGTTGAGGAGAGACTCTTCGAGGTCTATCCGGAAGAGTATCGGGAATGGACCGAGCGAGCTGGAATACCTCAGCCCCCCAAAGAAGAGTGTCAGCTTCACACCCATACCGCCACAGTGGAGATAGCGTCCCCTTCAACGGGACAGGAGGTTGAGGGCAGGGTCGAAATCTGGGGCAGCGCCGACATCGCGGACTTCTCTCATTTCGTAGTCGAGTACGGCATCGGCCCCGACCCCATCGGCTGGGGACCTGTAGGCGGCCCTCATCATGAGCCGGTTCACGATGGCCTGCTGGCACGCTGGAGAACACTGAGACTGGAGAATGGACTGCATTCTCTACGTGTGGTCGTCTTTGACAAACAGGGCTACAGCGCCGAGTCCAGGGTCCAGGTGGTGGTACACAACGCCCCTCCAACACCAGCCCCCACTCCGCTGCCAACCTCTACGCCCGTGCCAACGGCCATTCCCACCGGCACTCCCTTGCCCACTTCTACTCCTACTCCGACCTCCCAACCGACGGAGGCAGCAACCCCTTGGCCTACTGAAACCCCCACGCCTACCACTACCGTCCTCCCCACTGAGACACCGACGCCCACAGCGACCCCGTCGCCGACGGAGACTCCTGCGGCCGCTCTCACCCCAGAGTCGCCGTGAATCTCCATCCCCGCTCGGTCACGAACATCAGTTGATGGAGTGCTGGGTTGCAGTGAGCACAACCAAGCCGGCAAGACACGCGTCTGCGCATTGACACACTGCTTGCAGTCCCCTATAATCCTCATCGAACCCACATGAGCCGCAAATCGACTCTCGTCGCCTCTTCCGTCATAGTTTGCAGCCACCGTAGTCCATCCGAGTTGCGGTTGCAGGGCTCCAGAGCCATCCCAGGTCAGCCAGGCAAATTGTGGGGGAAACGAATTGGAGCCGGCCTGTCACCCTCCGCGGCCTTCCGTCTCCTGGGTTTCTTGTTTGATCTCCACAGACCTTCAGTGACTCCGCCGAAGCGATGTGGGGCATCGGACTCGCGGCTTGCCCTCCATGCGACTAGGCAAGGAGGATTCCTACTTCGAGGGGAATCGTGGAACTCTACCGTGTAAGCGAAGTAGCCCAGATGTTCGACGTCCACCCAAACACCATCCGCAACTGGGTGAGAAGTGACATCCTCCGCTCTGCGAAGCTGCCTGGCAGTCGCTACAACCGCTTCACTGCTGAGGAGATCAACCGTTTGCGGCGGCAGATGGGGATCCCCACCGATACGGCCATAGAACTCTATCGCGTGGGTGAAGTGGCCAGCATGTTCGACGTCCACCCTAACACCGTACGCAAGTGGGTGAAGATGAAGGTCCTGCGCTCCGTCAAACTCCCCAGCAGTGCCCACAACCGTTTCACGGTCGAGGAGGTCAACAGTCTCCGCCGTGACATGGGCTTGCCTCCTGTTGAAGGTGAGGAATAGAGTCTACCTACTGTCTAGCCTGCGAATCTCAAGAGGGCGCCAATGCCCCCTAGTTCAGCAAGCCTCAGCGCGTTCTCGCCTGTGATGAACCTCGTCTCGCAGTTCTCTATCAATGCCCGCTTCACAACGGTCTCGATAACATCCACCAAAAGCTCCGTTGACCCTCCGCAGAAAGGACAGGGATCCGTCAGGCAGAGCGAGCCGCAACTCGTACACCGTCGGCCCGAAGCTTCAAAGTCCTCATTCACTAGCAACGTGAGCACTTGACCTTTCTGTAGAGCATAGACGGTATCCTCCAGCCCTGCTGCACCGAGGTTGCCGGTGTACACCTCCCCCCGCAGCTTCTCTATCATCTCTCTATCGAAGATCTCCCTGAGATCAGCAGCTACGAGCAAAGTCCGCTCCTGTACCTCCTTAGGGGGGCTGACCATCTCCATAGAGAACGTGCCTGCCAGTCTATCTTTGAGATAGGGGTGGAGATGCTCCGTGAATTCGCTCACTAGTTCTTCTGTGCCGGCCACAAAAAGCCGGTGGAACTCCTCGTCTTGAAAAAGAGAGAAAGTCTGATCCGCAGTAGCCTTCAAGTGGTGCATCACCCGGTCATCGTGGTGACGTTGGTACCTGGCCTGTGCCCACCCCCCCTGATCGTGGCGGCCCGGTACGGCACCGAAAACATCTGAGCGCTCCTCCACTTGAGCCGGGTTGAGCAAGAAGATGCGTGCCTTTCCCTTCCCCACCAGGACTGTGCAGTACAGTCTGTGCCTATTCAGGGTCTCCATCAGCGGCCTCATCCGCGTAGCATGAGCCACCACCAGCAAAGGGCGCACTCTGTCCGGAGGATGATATACCTTCCACAAATCCGCGGCGGAGCAAGCGAAGACCGCAAGCCCTCCCTTGCTCGTGACTCGCTCGTCCATCACCAAGCGCTCGATGCGAGCCAGATCACTGGAAACGGACTGGGCCTGGGCACTCGTCCAGTCCTCTCTCGATGTTTGAGCTTCGTTGATCAGGTTCTTGAGCCTGATGATAGCTCCTTCCTCAGTCGGTTCCCCCTTCTCCAAGGGATGGTAGAAGCTGATGATGAGGTTCTCATCATCTCGATACCCAGCCAGTTCTTTCAGTTCGTCTCTATCGAACATGCACCCTCCCCCCGTCTAGCCACAGATGACAGCCAGTTCCTGACCACAAGACGCGCATTTGTTGCCCTCCAGATTCAATGTCGTATGATAGCCAACTCTGCTGATCGCGACCGCTCCACAGGTCGGGCAGACCGTGTTCTCATTAGCATTGCCAGGCACGTTTCCGACGTACACGTAGTTGAGTCCAGCCTCCCGCCCGATCTCTGCGGCGCGGTGAATCCGCTCCACGGGAGTCGCGGGCTTGTCGAGCATCCTGTACCGGGGTGTAAAGCGGGAAACATGCCAGGGGATATCCAGGCTTACCCCAGCGATGAACTGAGCAATCTGCCTCAACTCACCGTCGCTATCGTTCAGACCGGGGATCAGTAACGTTGTCACCTCCACCCAGACACCTCGCTTGTGCATGCCTTCGATGGTTTCCAGCACTGGCTGCAACCTGGCACCGCACACCCTGCGATAGAACTCATCATCGAAGCTCTTCAAATCAACATTGGCAGCATCCAAATAGGGGTCGATCTCCTCCAGCGCCTCCATCGTCATGTAGCCGTTGGTGACGAAGATGTTACTTATGCCCTTTTCGTGGGCCAGCTTCGCCGTATCGTAGGCATACTCGAAGAAGACAGTCGGCTCCGTGTAAGTGTACGCAACGCTGTCGCAAGCATATCTCTCAGCCGCAGCCACGACCTGTGGAGGCGGGAACTCCTCCGCCTTCAGAGTTATGCCGTCTTTGGGTGCCTGAGAGATGTCAGCATTCTGACAGAACGTACAACGGAAGTTGCAACCTACGGTGGCTATGGAAAAGCTTCGCGTCCCAGGCAGGAAGTTGTATATCGGTTTCTTCTCGATGGGATCCACATGCACGGCGATGGCCTCCGCATAGACCAAGGTGTACAGAGTGCCTTCCAGGTTTTGCCTGACACCGCAAATCCCCAGACGATCGGGCTTTATGGTACAGCGGTGAGCGCACAGGCGGCAGCGGACCAGTCCACTATCGAGCCTATCGTAGAGCACAGCTTCTCTGCGCATCATCTCCTCCCAGCAGATTCTCGACCAACCGTCCCAACTCCCAGGCATTCTGGACGGCATGACCTTGAGCATCGTTGTTGAAGTACACAAAGGTGTCGTATCCTTGATCCAGGTGATCGGCTGCCCGTCCGGCTACCTCTTGCAACTGCTCCTTGTCGTAACTACCACTGTATTTGACGCCAACGCCGTGCATTCTCGCGTAGACAATGGGACCAGCGACGACCATATGACAGTTGAAATCCGGAAGCCTAACGTGACAAAAGGTCACCCCCTTCTCTCGCAGCAGCTCCAGGACTTCGTCGTCATGCCAACTCTCATGTCGGAATTCGATCACGTGGTGTAGATCGGCGGGCAGCAACCTCAAAAATCCGTCCAGGTATTCGACGTTGCAATGCCAGTTGCGTGGCAACTGATACAGAATGGGACCCAGCTTGCCTCCGAGGAGCCTCGCCCGGTCTAGGAATCGATCAACAACCTCCTTGCACTCCCACAGTTTCCTGAGATGGGTGATAGTACGAGGGGCCTTCAAGGCGTAGACGAACCGGGGGGGATCTTGCTCTCGCCAGCCAAGGAATGTCTTCTCCGCAGGCAATCGGTAGAACGTGTAGTTGATTTCTACCGTCGAGAAGTACCGTGCATAGTGTGTGAACCACCGGCGAGGGGGCATGTCGGCGGGATAGAAGAGACCACGCCAATGGTTATAGCTCCAGCCCGAGGTCCCGATGAAGAATCTGCCTCTCTTCAACCCTCAGCCCGCAATCACATGACAGGAGGCCCGAGGAGAAGTACTCTCGAGCCTATCCTCGCGGCAAGAAGCCCAAAGGATTACGCTTGACCCCGCCCTGACGGATCTCGAAATGCAGATGAGGACCAGTGGAGCGGCCAGTGCTCCCCATCAAGCCGATCAGATGCCCTCGTTGCACCCCTTGACCAGCTATCACCCGAATCTCGCTGAGGTGGGAGTAGAGGGTCTCGAACCCATTGCCGTGATTGACAATGATGTAGTTGCCATAGCCGCCCATCCAGCCTGTGGCCGACACATATCCGGTGTCAGCAGCATGGATCGGCGTCCCCGTAGGCCCGGCGATGTCTATGGCCTGATGACCCAACCAGAAGCCCTGCGACAAGTACCCGCTGGTAGGCCACATGAAGCTACCGCTGCCCCGTGGAGCGTCGGTCGGCGGTGGGGCGGTGGCTTGCACATACCGAGGTACCAGGGGCCTTGTGCCACCAGGCACGACGAGCCTCTGCCCTGCCTGAACCTGATAAGGCTCCTCCAAGTCGTTGTACTCGCTCTCGACTATAGTGGATACGTCCACTCTATAACGCTCGGCGATGCTCTGCAGAGTATCGCCAGCCTTCACCTCGTGGTATGCTCCATCCATAGGCAAGATGAACAGCTCTTGCCCCACCGTGATGTAGTCAGGCCAGGTTTCCAATTCGGGATTGGACCACAAGACCGTTTCAGGCCGAAGCCCGAAGCTCTGGGCGATTTTCGACACGTTATCTCCTGGCTGGACGACATAGACGACGATGCCCCGCCGTCCCCGCTCAGGAATGATCGTCAGGGGCGCCACGCCTCTGGTCAGGAAGTCCGGGTCCTGCTGCCCACCTGTGCCCCAGGAGACCAGCGTGGCCGGCTCTCGAGAGGCCGGCCTCAGCCTGAAAGCCTCACCCTTCGGCAAATCCTGGATTCCAAAACTACCGCTGGAGAGGACAACAGCGATCACAAGAATGATGATGACATGGGAAGCATAGCGTCCGAGTATGAGATCGTCTCTCTTGAACCAGCGCTCAAGAGCGGAAAGAGCATCCGGGATGCTGCCTTCGCCAAGGAACTTGATCATTCAATCACCAGTCAGAGTTCACTTCGCCTCAGAGGAGTTCCTTGTTGAGCTTCTCGCAGAATTCCTTGTTGTTCTTCGTCTTGCCCATGTAGGAGAGCAAGGACCCAAGCCCTTCTATGCCTCCTCCCATGCTGTCTATCATGTTGCGGATAGTCCAGACTTTGCTCAAGGTCTCCTCATCTAGTAGTAGCTCCTCGCGACGGGTTCCCGAACGCACGATGTCGAAAGCGGGAAAGATACGTCTCTCCGCCAGGCGCCTGTTGAGGTGCAATTCCATATTGCCAGTGCCTTTGAACTCCTCGTAGATCATGTCGTCCATGCGGCTCCCCGTATCTATCAGACACGTGGCAACTATCGTCAGGCTGCCTCCCTCTTCGATGTTGCGGGCAGCTCCAAAGAATCTCTTGGGAGGGTACAGAGCTGCCGGATCCAGGCCCCCCGACAGGCTTCGCCCACTCGCGGGAACGATGAGGTTGTACGCTCTGGATAAACGGGTGATGCTATCCAGCAACACCACTACGTCACGACCCACCTCCACCAGGCGCTTGGCACGCGCCAAACACACCTCAGCCACCTTTGCGTGGCTCTGGACCGGGTCGTCGAAAGTGGAGCTGTAGACCTCGGCTTCCACCGAGCGATCCATGTCTGTAACCTCTTCCGGCCTCTCGCCGACGAGGCAAACCATCATATGGATATCATTATAGTTGGCGGAGATCCCATTGGCTATCTGCTTCAGAACGGTTGTCTTGCCCGCCTTAGGGGGGGAGACTATCAAGCCTCGCTGTCCACGACCGATGGGGGAAAGGAGGTTGATCAATCGCGTAGTCAGGATTTTGCCTGATGTCTCCAAGTCAATGATCTCCGTGGGAAAGATAGGCGTCAGTGTCTCGAAGACAGGACGCCGTTTGGCCGCCTCGGGGTCTAGCCCATTGACCGCCTCTACCCTCAGAAGACCGAAATACTTCTCAGAGTCCTTGGGCGGGCGCACCTGCCCTATGACCGTGTCGCCGGTTCGCAACCCGAAGCGACGGATCTGCGACTGAGAGACGTACACGTCCTCCGGGCCTGGCAGCAGATGATCCGAACGCAGGAACCCAATGCCCTCCTGGACGATCTCCAAGACCCCTCCACCAAAGATGTGTCCCTGCTCCTCGGCCTTTGCTCTCAGAAGTCGGAAGATGAGATCCTGCTTCTTCAGACGACTAATACCAGAGATGCCCTGGGCCGCAGCCATCTCCCGTAGTTCATCGAGGGTCTTCATCTCAAGCTCGGCTATGTTCAGAGCGTCGGTGCGGCTGGACTGAGGCTCGTCCAGGTTCTTCGCAGGATGGTCTGTATTGCTCATGCGTTTCCTCTTTCTTCTTGGTTCCTGGAGCCAGAATAGGACTGGCTTGCAGCCGTATGGGTCTCAAAGGCGCCACTGACCCCACGAGTGAATCACGGAGTCATGCTTTGGCAAACACCGCCTCGGGAAGGGGCATAGCCATAGAAGGGTTCATACACTGTAGCCAAGGGGAGTAGAAATCGAACTGGCTTACGATCGAACTACCTGTGGCAAATCTCACTCAAATTATAGCACTTTTTCGAGCTGACGTCAAGTCATCCAAAAAGACGCGAATCCAGACCGAGTGACGCCACGCAAGGTGCCCCACTGGGCTTCGCACCCTGCCACCGCAGTGTTACAGGAGTTCCTTCGGTTTCCCAGACTCGGCGTTTCCCATCCCCACGGCCCTGGCGGCTGCGGTCCACTCGTACACGCTTACTCCTAGACGGCACGGAAAAAGAACACGGCGATATCGTGGTTGAGGTAGTAATGATCGTTGAAGCCGCAGAAAACGAACCCATGCTTTCGAAAGAAGGAGATGGCAGGATGATTCTTGGTCTGGGCCTCCGCCATCACTGCTCGTAGCTTCTCTTCCTTCGCCCAGTGGAAGGCGGCTTGGAGCAAGGCGGTGCCTATCCCCTGACGCCGATGGTCCTTCGACACCGCCATGTCGTTGATCCATCCAGTGCGATGCCAGGCCTGAACTGTCATGTCCAGATAGCCTCGCACCTCGTCATCTTCCTCGGCCACGAGGAAACACTCGCCCCGTTCCCAATCATGCACAAGGTACTCCTTATCCCGAGCGGAGCTTGCTCGTACAGACCGGGGCAACCGAACCGTCCTGAAGCTGATGATCGTTTCTTCGTATGGTCGCTCCTCGGCCCGAACCTGCCATACGCAATCGGATACGTATGAGTTCTCAACAAGAAGGCAGGCATTCAGGTCTTTGAGATCTCCTCGGCGAATGATCATCTATCAAGTCCAACTCTCTGCGAAAGCGAATCCTCGAGGCGTACACCGTTCTTCACCAGGTAGGTAGCTATGTTGCTGGCCGTCAAGCTGGCTACCACGTCTAATGAACTAGGAGCAGCACCGAAGGTGCTGGCCTCAAGATGCACGGCTACAACATCGACGCCCTTGCGCTTCATGTCACGTAGCGCACCCACCCAAGAGGTGAAGGTCGAGGGAGTGATGACTATCGCTGTCGTACCGCCGCCCAGTTGATTGCCGTCCACGGCGATCACCTCCGCCAATGGAACTTGTCCCTGTGCCCTCACAACGGCCAGCGACTCGAGGCACTTCATCAACTGCCGTTCTCCCCGGTCCACCTGGACGATCTCTCGTCGCTGGCCGTAGCTGATCATGCCTACTGCTCTCCTTTGAGCCAGGAGATGCTTGGCAACAGAAGCAGCTATGGTCACGCCGTATTCCTCTGTGCTCGGTTCCATCTCTGGAGCAGGTGACGCTCTGTACGGGGCGTCGAGCCCATCGAACACAAGCGCTTGCTCGCGAATACCCCGCTGCACACCCTGTTCCATGTCCAGAAACAGCCATATGTCCGCCAGCGGATCCAGTTCGAACTCCTTGGAGATAAGGCGGCCCCTTCGTGCTGTGGACAGCCAATGTATGCGGCTGAAACTGTCGCCGGGCATGTAATCCCTCACGCCGGACACATTGGTCGTCACGTGTTGGGTTTGGCGCTGTAGAGCATCCCCTCCCGAAAGCCGGCCACTAGGGGCCACGAAGTGCGGCACCTCGACGGTCGCTGGATAGACGACCAGTGTAGAACACAGAGGCAACTCCCTTCTGAATTGAAACAAGCCCAAAGGATCGCCAGTGACGAGGGTCACCGGGCCGAGGGTGAACTTCCCTCGCCGCCTACACCTGGCACGCACGATCCAACTCCGCTCTCTGTGTGCAGGTAGTGAGCTCAGCACACGGTCAGCTTGGTAGCCGGACAGACTCGAATGATCGCGCATGCCTACCCACAGCTTCGGCAGAGGACCCTCGTTTCTGACGAGAAACCTCTCCTCAATCACACCCCCCACCTGTGACCTATGGGACCGGAGGTGCCGAGATGACTCGATCCAGCGGATGTTGAGGCAGGCCCACACAAAGGAGAGAGCGATCAAGACCACAACAACATATGCCACGCGGATGAAGAGGGGATGTCCGGTGACCAGGGCTGGCACGAGAATAAACGCCAATAGAATGAAGATAGCCCAGTTCGTCCTGATACGCACCGTTCCGCGTCCTCATCAGGTACTGCGATGCCTCTAGGCACTCCTCTCCACAGGGGCGCCAGGGGCTTCGACAGTCTGAAGAGTCTCCTTGATCACCGTGCGAGGATCTACTTCGCGTATTCTAGCAGAGGGGTTGACTATCAGCCGATGTGCCAAGGTCGCTTCAGCCAGTGCCTTCACGTCATCAGGGATCACATAGTCGCGCCCTAGTATGGCAGCTCGAGCCTGGCTGGATCTGTATAGGGCCAAAGAACCCCGGGGACTGCTGCCCAGATAGACGTCTGGATGCCGACGCGTGGCCCCAACCAAGGCCACGATGTACTCCTTTATCGCGTCATGAACAAAAACGTCTTTGATCTGCTCCTGCATGCCGAGCAGTTCATCCCTCTCCATAACCTGCTCGATCGTCTCGATAGGATGAACGTACTGTTGCGCCTCCAGAATGCGTATCTCGTCGGCGGGGCTGGGGTAACCGAGGCTCATGCGCATCAGGAAGCGGTCCAATTGAGCTTCCGGCAACGGAAACGTGCCTTCATACTCGATGGGATTCTGCGTGGCCAACACCAGAAAAGGTCTTGCCAGATGATGGGTCACGCCATCGACGGTTACCTGGCGCTCCTCCATCGCTTCCAGAAGTGCGGACTGGGTCTTGGGAGTGGCGCGGTTGATTTCATCGGTGAGGACTATGTTGGCCATCACCGGGCCGGGACGGAACTCGAATTGCCCTGTACTTTGATCATATACTGAAACACCTGTGACATCACTGGGCATCATGTCCGGCGTGAATTGAATACGTTTGAAGATGCAGCCCAGAGACCGGGCAATGGACTTGGCCAACATGGTCTTTCCTACGCCGGGCACATCGTCAATGAGGGTGTGCCCCTGACAGACCAAGGCCACCATGATCAGTTGCACCTCGTCGTGCTTACCAATGATGACCTTCTCCACGTTGTCTGTGATCTTCTGGATCGTGGCCTGAACGCCTTTCACCACTTCGTGCTCCCTAGAGACTGGTGGGTCTCACCGCATTGCCCCCTTCCGCCTTGGCCCCGTAGAGCGCCTGGTCGGCCTTCTCCACCAGTTCCGCCCTTCCGCCAGCATCAGTGGGATAGCTCGCCACCCCTATACTGATCGTCACTCCACGATCCTCGCGGGGGGGGAGCTCATCGCGCGCGCGCCCGGTTCCCTGCACCAAGCGGCCCAGCCGATGGGCAGCACTGATGGCATCCGTCTTCCCCGTCTCCACCAGAATGACAGCAAACTCATCCCCTCCATACCTCGCCACTAAGTCGCAGTTGCGAACGGATCTCTTGAGTAGCCACGCCACTCTCCTCAGGACTTCGTCGCCCGCCTGGTGTCCGAAAGTATCATTAACCACCTTGAGATGGTCAAGGTCCACCATCAACAGAGACAACGGCCGGCGATACCTGTCTGAGCGAGCGATCTCCGCCTTCAGCAGTTCATCGAAAGTGCGCCGATTGTATACTTCGGTCAAGCCATCTATCTGGGACAAGCGCTTGTAGAAATCCCTCTCCCCAGCAGCCTGCAGCAGTCTTCGCTTTTCTATGGCCTTGCCTACCACGAGCCTGATGTGATCTATGTTGAAAGGCTTGCTGATGTAGTCGTAGGCGCCCAGCTTCATCACTTCCACAGCCGATTCGACGGAAGCGTACGCGGTGATTACTATCACTTCGCACAAAGGGTCCAGATCCTTCGCCTTTCGGAGGACCCCCACACCGTTCACGCCTGGCATCTTGAGGTCTGTGATGACTAGGTCGAACGAATCCTCTTCCAGCCTGACTATCGCATCCTGACCCCCAAGAGATATGTGCACGTCGTGGCCTCCTCCTTCCAGGAGCTTCTCGAGGAACCTGCACACGACTTCCTCATCATCCACGACCAGGATTTTCGTCAAGAAGCCGGAGCCCTCTTCCGTGCTCAGTGCCGAGGCTTCGGCATCCTCCGTCGGGGCTCTGACAACCTCCTCAACCTCACCAAGTGGCCCTACCATGCCATTTCTCCCGGAATTGCAATACAAATGAAGCTCTGGGGAAAGACGCCTGATTATACCAGACTTCCGATTCTGTAGCAACTACCAGCCCCCTGTTGAACCACCGTGCTCAACATACCTACGTCGTACAACTCAATGTGAGGGAGAGTTCTGGCCGTGACCAACCCGCGGACCGCCTACCCTTCTTGACAGACAGCTCTCCAGACGGAATGGCCGAAGTCCTGCCTCACGATTCTGATCTCCTCGCCCAGCAAGCCAGCCCAACCGCCCGTGACGGCTTCGACGCGTCCAATTGGGGCACTAGCGCCCGCCGGGCTTTGCTTTGCCTCTTGCGCCGGCACCGAGCAGCTCTTCGTTGACTTCAGCCCACGTATGCGATAAAATCGCGATACCACCAGCGGAGGCCAACGACATCGACATGACCGGGGAGAGAATCCTGATAGTTGACGACGATCCTGACACGACGGACTTCTGTAGGCGCGTACTGCAGGAAAAGGGCTATCAGGTTAGGGCGGTCCTCACCCGCCGTGAGGCTATCGAAGTGGCGCGCCAGGGGGATTTCCAACTTGTCCTCATGGACATCGACATGCCAGGCCTCGATGGTCTGGAGACCGTAAGGACCATGAAGCAGCAGGATCCGAGTGTCGTCGGCGTAGTCATGACCGGACGCGGCTCCATCGACATCGCGCTCAGAGCGCTCCGCAGCGGGATGGAGGACCTCATCATCAAACCTTTCTCACCGGATCAGCTCAGTGAGACCGTGGCCTCAGCTTTGGAGAAGGACCGCATCCAGCAAGAGAATGCGCGGCTCAGGGCGTTGATTCCCCTCTACGAACTGAGCGAATCCTTCGTTGCGGCAACCAACCTTCAGGATCTGCTTGATCAGATAGTTCAGGTCAGTTGCCGGGAGACAGGTGCTGATCGGGTATCGCTAATGCTACTGAGCGAAGACGGCGACACCCTCACCATCCAGGCCGCCATCGGCCTTCCACGGGAAGTAGTTGAGAACACCGCTGTTAGGCTTGGAGAGGGAATCGCTGGTCGAGTAGCCCAACTCGGGGAACCTCTCATACTTGACCGCCGGACCCCGCCTGGCAAAGAACTTCGGAAGCTCATGACGCAGGAGCAGATATCCTCCGCCATCTGCATCCCTTTGAAGGTGCAAAATGAACTCCTCGGGGTGCTCAACCTCAGCAGGCTCGGCCAGGATGCGTCACCCTTCACGAAGGGTTCTGTGGAGTTGGCGTCCGTCCTGTCCGGCCAGGCGGCCATCGCCATCAAGAACGCGCGCCTCTTCGAGGAGATCCAGCAAGCGTACCGAGACTTGAAGAAGCTCGACGAGTTGAAGAGCGAGTTCATCAGCATCGCTGCTCACGAACTCCGCACACCCCTCGCAGTACTGCTGGGCTACGCCACTCTCCTCGAGGAACAGGTCAGTGATGAGTCCCGCAACTACGTACAGGCCATGATTCACAGCGCCCTGCGCCTGAAGAAACTTATCGCTGACATGCTGAACCTTCGCTATCTGGAGACCGGGGAGATGGAGCTCGAACTCCAAGAACTGCACCCCCTGGAGATCGTGAGGGCCGTGGTTGGCGAACTAGGGTTCCTCGCAGAGGAGAAGGGGCAAGAACTCGTCGTTGAAGTGCCCGGGGACTTGCCCATGGTCCGGGCCGACAGGCAAAAGCTGCAGCTCGTTCTCTCCAACCTGGTGTCCAATGCCATCAAGTTCACACCCGATGGGGGAGCAATCAGGATAGAAGCTTCGATGGCAAACGATCTCCTAACAGTGGCGGTCAAGGATTCGGGCATCGGCATTGGAAACGAAGAACACGAGAGGATATTTGACCGCTTCTATCAGGTGGAGGATTCCTTGACACGGCAGCATGACGGCCTGGGTCTGGGTTTGTCCATAGCGAGGGGCCTAGTCGAGCTCCACCAGGGACACCTGTGGGTGGAAAGCAGCGAGGGGCAAGGGAGTACTTTCTACTTCACCGTATCGAGGCGGCTCTAGCCAGAATCACACTGGAAGTCATGACTACGAAAGGACAGCGGAGATGATTTCAGCGACGGACTTGAGGAAAGGCGTCAGTTTTTTGATGGACGGGGAGCTGTATCGCGTCCTCGACTACCAGCACTCATACATAGGGCGGGGCAGCGCCAATGTGCGCACGAAACTGCGCAACCTGCACACGGGGCGCACCGTTGACCGCACGTTCTCAGCGGGTTACAAGTTCCAGGAGGTGCGTCTTGAGCTGCGACAAGTGCAGTTCCTATACCAGGACGGCGATCTCTACTACTTCATGGATACCGAGACCTATGAGCAGCCCGCTCTTTCGGCAGACGCCCTGGGGGACAAGATCAACTATCTCAAGGAAGGATCCGTCCTGTCCCTTTCGATGTACGAAGACCATCCAGTGGAGATAGAGCTGCCGGTCACTGTCGATCTGAAGATCGCCGAAACTGTGCCCGGCATAAGAGGGAATACCGCCACCGGAGCCACAAAACGCGCCAAGCTGGAAACGGGCCTGGTGGTGCAGGTACCACTGTTCATAGAGGAAGGCGATGTCATCCGCGTTGATACCCGCACCGCGGAGTATCTCACCCGAGTCTAGTCCTCCCTGACGCTTCGACAGCAATGCCCTGCCGTCCTTTCGTGGCAGGGCTGAGGGAGATCTGGGGAACCGACCCCGCGATATCGACGATTTCCCTCTCTAGCTGTCGTACCAGTTCCTCCGCAGGTTCATCTTCCAGACCCGGGAATGTGAAGCGGATGCTGTTCCCGTCGCGACACAGCTCATTGCCCAGAGGATACTCCACTTCCACCAGTTCCTTGATTCCGGACAAGGCGTCCGTCCGTGGCTGGTCCAGACCGATCTCCAGCATCCGCCAGGCAATCTGCGAGGGGTCCGGCCAACGCTCTGTAATGAGGGCTTGAACGATCGCCGACTTATGCAAGGAGGCCAGTCGACGAGTATGTTCCCAGAGGCTGATCTCCATGCCAGCCTCTTGACGCCACAAGACCACTTTTCCATACGCCCACTCTGTGATGGGCCATAGTCCCAACCAGCGCACCGCCTCGCGTTCCTCATCTTGGAGCGTGGCCCCGTCGTCGAAGCGTCTCAGAAGAGTCATCGACGCCTAGGGAGCAGAATACAGCCGTGCCTTCCAAAACCAGGAGCCCAGGTCCCCTGGTCCATCCTTTCTGATGTTGTTGATTTCCAAGAGTTGATTCGCCAGGACCTCGCAGTAGAGTTGGCGGACTTCACTCAAGGGCACTTCGTCCTCCACAGTCCTTGGCCGACCCATGACCTTCTCTCCCTCCTGGAGGCCCCGCAGGAGTCTCACCTCCGGCGGTAGCAGCGCCTCGGGATGCCACGTTCGCCCCTTCATCTCAACCAGGTCAGCAACGAATGGCAGTTGGTCCAGGCCATCATAGAAGCCCTGAACAGAGATGAAGGATGGCTCTATGGCCCCTATCGCCTCTTCCTGCTCTCGTTGCCACGCCAGATCAGCCGACACCTGTCTGACCATGTGCGCCACCTGGTCGAAGGCACCGATGTGGTCCGCGTCGCACTTCTTGATCGCAGCGAGCAGGGCCCTGTCTACCCACTCACCAAAGGCAGCATGCGAGGAGGAAATCTCGAGTCTGCTGCCCGCCATGTCCGTGAGCAGTTCATGCGCGACAGCCTTCCGGTCGGCATCATGCAGTAGTGCACTGAGGGAGCTATGTAGGGCCGAGAAGAGACTGTCCTCACTGGCTAGACGAGGATCGCTACCCCTCGTGAGACGCCGTAGGACCAAGTGATGAGGAAACGCGGTCCCTTTCTCGATGAACTCCCAGCTCAACATGCCGACGCCGTGGACCAAGACGCCTATCTCATTGAGCAGGATTGCGTTTCGGACATCGGGGCTGCCCAGAAGCCTCAGCCCATTTCCGCCAGACATTCAGCCCAACGCCCCCTCCGCCCAACAGGTGGAGAAACCCAGGGAGGTCCTCTCCCTTCCACCTTTTCGATCATCCTCCGTCCAGCCCGCCACAACCACTAAGTCCTGGCGCACCCCTCGCGCCGGACGCAACCTTCTCCCCTTCAGAACCGCACTACGCCTTCAGCCACAGGCACGACATTCCCCCCGACGCGCACCGCGCTGATCTCGTCACCCTCCGAGTCCACCTCAACGTACAGCGTACTGGGACGGCCCACTTCCGCTCCCTGCTCGCTGATGATGTAGGAGGTGCCCTCAGTCACGGGCACTGCGCGATGGTGAACCAGGTAAGCACCCAGCGCGCCGTTGGCGCTCCCGGTTGCGGGATCTTCCAGCACCCCTAACAACGGCCCAAAGAACCGCACGTGCACATTCGCCTCTGGCCGCTCTGTCTCGAGGGTGAACACAAACACGCACTCAGTGTCCGCCGCCCGACAGGCGCGGTTGAGGGCAGGGATGTGCAGGTGAGCAACATCCAGCCCCCGAACCTCATCCAGAGAACGGACTGGCACCATCATCTGAGGCGCTCCGGTTGAAACGACCTGCACCGGAAGACCCGTTCCATTGATCGCCTCGGTGGGCAGGCCCAGCCCAGCCGCCAGGTCGGTCACATCCTCCAACGTACCGTGGAACGTCGGCCGCTCCTGAGTCATTGTCACTCTCTCAACCCGACCGCGCTTCACCTCGAGATCCGCCGGCAGCACCCCTATCCCAAGTTCGAAACGCACCCGCGTCAGCGGCTCACGCAACGCTACGCGGCCCAGGTTGGCCAGGACCCAGTGGGTACCCACCACTGGGTGACCGGCGAAGGGGAGTTCCTTCGCTGGAGTGAAGATGCGCACCTTGAAGTCAACTCCGGGCTCCTGGGGCGGTAGCACGAAGGTCGTCTCCGACAGATTCATCTCCCGCGCCAGTCGCTGCATCTCTTCTCCGCTCAACCCCTCTGCCTCCGGAAACACAGCAAGGGGGTTGCCTCCAAAGGGCGCGTCAGTGAAAACGTCCACCTGTACGAAGCGATACTCTCTCATAAGCCTTCCTGTCTGTTCTCGATCGACTGGACACAGGTCACCAGGTGCTTCACTACATGAAGCTGTCTCGCTAGCCCGGCCAAACTGATAGCGCCTTCTCCGTGCCCCCGCACGTCTCCAGACCTATCCGGAAGACCAGCCTCATACCCTTTCGCTCAGCGAGAGCCTGTTCCATCTCATCTCTTTCCTGAACTGGGAGGAAAAGCTTGGAGTACCCGCGCCTCTCCCAGAACTCGTGCGTCGCCACCCTGTGAAGGTCCCACTTGACCTCCACAACACCCGCCGGGACCCAGATCAGCAGCACTGACGAACGACAAAGGAGCAGGCACCCTTTGTCCCGCTCCATCTCGCCCTACTGGTACTCGCAAGAGAGACGGTCCACCGCGACCATCTCAGCATCCCGCCGACGCCTTCTAGCTCCGGCCGGAGAGCTTCCATCTCAGCTCTTCAGCTCGCCGCGAACGGTCTCGTACAGCTCCTGCGCCCCCAGTTCCTCCAAGGTATAGCACTCGGCCCCGAGATAGAAGGCCAGCTCTTGAGCCAATCCTCGGTCGAATGACTTGTGCTCGGTATTGATCACCGCCGAGCGGACATCGCAGTCGCGAATCAGCGCCGCTATCCGGCACCCTTCCTCGCGAGGCGCCATGTCGGTCATCGACACATTTCCCGCCCCGTCAGTGAGAAGGATCATCAAGGGCATCACCTGCGGGTTCCGACGCATCTCCCGTGCGAAGACCTGGTGAGCCAGGTGAAGGGCGCTCGATAGCGGCGTCTTGCCCCCCACCGTGATGTGTCCCAGCATGCTCTCGGCGAGCCTGACGCTGGAAGTGGGAGGCAAGAGAAGTTCGGCTCCGTTTTGTCGGAAGACAATGAGGCCCACTCTATCGCGGCGTTGATAGGCATCCCGAAGCAAGGACAGGATGGCGCCCTGCGTAGCCACCATGCGTTCCGCTGCCGCCATAGACCAACTGGCATCGACGACGAACAGCACGAGGTTGGCTGCCCGACTCACTCGCACTTTTCGCCGCAAGTCCTCCCGCTCCACCGCCAGAGCGACGTCGGAGCGTTGCCTTCGGACTTGATGAGGCGCCGCCTCACGGATGGTGGCGTCGAAGGCGATGTCATCTATCCGGCCTTGCATGGGCCTACTGAACACGTACCGCCCGCGCTTCCGTGTCGTCCGGGTAGGACTTCGCCGGCCGGATGTCCGCCGGGCAAGTCGGTCCAGAGGAGTAGTCAAGCGCGGCGCCTTCAGCGGTTCGCCGACGGGTACTGGCATACCTGGTCGGCTAGAAGATGATGTCCCCCCCTTGCTGTCCTGCTGCCTCTGGGGGATGGACTCCAAAAGGGGGTAATTGTCACCTGGAGGCGGCTCATCGCCGCTCATCTGTTTTTTTTTACTCTTCAGAGAAGAAAGCTCTTCCAAGACCGGAGCTTTGGCCTTGGCCGCCCGAGTCTCCAGCTCCCGCAGTTGTTCCCGCAACTGCTCCAGCCGTGCTTCCCCCTCTTGGAGTGGCCGTTTCTTCAAACGATGCGGCAGGGCCAATTCCGCCGCCAGAAGGATATCCCTGTAGGTGATCAGATCCCGCCCCTCAAAGGCTGCGTGGGCTATGCTCGACTTGAGGATTACAATATCGCCTCGATGCCCGTCCACACCCATGTCAGCCGTGAGTTGAGTAATCGTAACGAGATCCTCCTCGGAATATGAGACCCGATTGAGCAAATCCCTCGCGTGGATGATCCGCTGCGCCAGCCGCCCCTCCTCATCGCGCCATGCGTCATAGAAAGCCACTGGGTCCTCGTCATACTGGATGCGTCGCACCAGTATATCCTTGCGCGCCTCAGTGTCGGCGATGCTCTTGATCATCACACACAGGCCAAAGCGATCCAGGAGTTGAGGGCGCAGTTCCCCCTCCTCAGGGTTCATGGTGCCCACAAGTATGAACTGGGCAGGATGGGAAAACGAGATACCCTCGCGCTCGACGATGTTCACACCCATAGCCGCGGAATCCAACAGAACGTCCACCACGTGGTCATCAAGCAGGTTGACCTCGTCTACGTACAGCATCCCGCGATTGGCCGTCGCCAGCACACCAGGTTCGAAACGTTTCTCCCCGCTTTTGATAGCCAGTTCGATGTCCAGAGTGCCGACGACTCTGTCCTCTGTAGCACTGACTGGGAGGTCTATCATCCGGATGGGAGTGCTGGTCACCGGCAGCTTCTCGCCCTTACGGTACCGCTCGGCGCAGGAGTCACACATCGCATCCGGTCTATAGGGATCGCAGTTGAAGGGACAATCACCCACCACTTCGATATCGGGCAGCAGGGCGGCGAGGGCTCGGGCCGCAGTGGACTTCGCAGTACCCCGTTCGCCTCGGATGAGCACCCCTCCGATGAGAGGATCGATGGCGTTCAGGATGAGGCCACGCTTCATAGCTTCCTGACCCACGATGCCGGTGAATGGAAAGATGACTATCACGGATGCTGTTCCCCCAGGACCTAGTCGGTTATCTTGCAATCAACACCACACGAGGGGATATCCCCGCGAACTTCTGCGGCAGAAACCCCCTCCATCTGTTACTAGTATACCAACTCGTGCTCTCATTGTCAAACAGTTTGTCTCCCACGTGTTGCTTCGCCCGCGGCCGGTGTGATATACTCATCTGAAGCCACGGGACATTCACAGCCTCCTGCGAGGTTGTCCACGGAGGTGCGGACCATGTCCATCTTGTTCGAGCCCAAGAGCATCGGCACGCTGGAACTGCCAAACCGGCTCATACGCTCAGCCACCGCAGAGTATATGAGTGACTTGGAAGGAAGACCTGGACAGCCCCTTGCTGATCTGTACGCGGAACTCGCGCGGGGCGGCATCGGTCTCATCATCACGGGTCACTGCTTCGTCCATGAGGGAGGTCGCTGTCACCTGCACATGATGGGCGTCCACAGGGATGACTTCATCCCTGCTCTAGAGACGCTGACCACGGCCGTTCACGATGAAGGCGGCCTAGTGACTATGCAGATCAACCATGGCGGCAGGCAGTGCGCCCCGGACGCCATCTCTGGTCCCCCCGTGGCTCCTTCTCCAGTGCCCCTGTCGAAGGGAGAGGATCGCCCCCAGGAACTCAACGAGGACGGGATCAAGGACCTTATGATCGCCTTCGCGGACGCTGCAGGACGGGCCAAGGCTGCAGGTTTTGACGGCGTCCAGATCCACGCTGCCCACGGGTATCTCATCAACCAGTTCAACTCCCCAGCGGCAAATTGGCGGCGAGATCGGTGGGGCGGGACTCCCGCACGCAGGATGCGTTTCCTGGAGGAAGTAGCCACCTCCGTTCGTGATCAGGTGGGAGATGAGTATCCGCTACTCATCAAACTGGGAATGGAGGATCTCGTCCGCGGCGGGCTCGCCTTGAAGGACAGTGTGGAGATCGTGAGTCACTTGGCCGACTGGGGCATTGACGCCCTGGAGGTCAGCGGCGGTATCGGAAAGACCAGCGTCCGTAAGGACATCCTCCATCCGGAGGACGAAGCCTACTTCCTCGACGCCGCCCGCCGAGCACGAGAAGCCACTGACTTGCCCATCATCCTGGTCGGCGGGATGCGCACCAAAGAGGTCATGGAGCGTGTCCTGCACGAAGGCAGCGCCGACTTCATCTCCATGTCGCGCCCGCTCATTCGGGAACCCGATCTGCCGACTCGACTTCGCGAGGGCCAGAAGGGCTCGACCTGCATCTCGTGCAACCTCTGCTGGCCGCCGCCTGGCGAGTACGGCATCGCCTGCCGCGCTGACAGCCGAGATACTGCGCAAGCGCGTGACAGCGAGGGAGTAGGCCTATGATCGCTTGGGCGGAGTTGGAGCCGGAGTACATCGAGGTCAAGTTCGCTGACCAGGAGGCCCAACTGATCCACTATCGCCTCGGGCGAGGTCAACGGCGAGTATTGGTCATTGCCAAGCAGCCCTTCGACTGCTCACAGCGGAGCCGACCTCGCCTCCCATGATCCACCGGCGAAGACGGCTATACTTTGAGCGTGTAGACGACATCAAGACGTGCCATCAGCTCTGCCATGCCCAGCTCCAGGATGCGATCCACGACCTCGTGCCCGCGGTAGGCGTAAGGGAGGTTGCCCACCTCACACAGCAACTGCCGACCCTGGCCGCCGTGGAACCTGACCTCGAAATACCGTACTCCGTCAACATCAATGACCCTCGCCACTCCCTTCAGGTGAGGGAATGTGTAGCCTCCGCCGTGGGGAACAACGTTGACCGTGCGAAGCCGCTCATACACGCCCCGCTGCCGGGCTTGTTCGCCAAAGCCAAGCGCCTGGATTGTCAGTGGGCTGAGACTGGGCTTTCCCCTCACCAGATAGGCCGGTAGTTCAGCTCGAAGAGCGAGTGGGAACATGGTGTCTGCCGTCTGGACGGGATATACACCCAGCACGGCCTCGTTCATATTCAGCAAGCCCTGGTGACTATCATTGTTGATCGGAAGGTAATCCCCAAAGAGCCATTCAGCGGCCAAACTCCGCCTCTTCCTGGCGAAAGCCTCGGCCCGCTGAAAGAAGGAGTAGTACGCACTGGCGTCCGAACCTACCAGGACACGCAACTGGCCAAAAGGGGTCTCGAAAACTTGCGCTTTCCGCCGCAATGCTTCACTCTCATCCCAATACAGACCCTCACCTAAGGCAGTTGGCCCCCGCAACTCCCCGCCTGAGCAGTGTATGATGAAGACGTAAGGCGGCAAGCGCTCGCCAAGCAAGGGCTTGACGCGGAACACGCTCATGAAATGATTGCTGATGCCAAAGTCCCACGCAACTGGCACCCCATCAATGGCGATGCTCTGCTTCTTCAAGGCCTGAGCCTTCCGCAAGACGCTGTCACTGGGCGGCAAGTTGCCCAGCCCTCCGACCAGCATCCCGCAACAGTTGGGCTTGACGTCGAGCACCACGAACTCCTCATCGCCATCCCCCCAGGTCAGCTTTCCTCCATAACCGAAGCCGCTCTGCCAGCGGGTCCTATTCCTGGTCACACTGAGATCAGGGGCAGCGATGAATGTACCATTAGGAGGCAATCCAATCCGTTCCTGAACCCAGTGGATCTTGGCGAGGCCGTACCTCATGTTGGCCAGTCCCAATTGAGCCCCGCTGTCATCCAGGCCCAGGGAGAAGATGTGGTCGTCGGCGCGTCGGAGCAGTTCCTCCTTACCCATCATTCACCTTGCTAGATAGATCACCCTCGTAGTGGGGCCTTCAGAAGTTGGCAGATTATATCATCGTGGGAAGTCCCGTGCAAAGGAGTGATCGTGTTGGAGCGATGTTCGGCGGGGGGCGGTTGAAGTGTGGCAGCGATCAGTAGTTAGCGACTCACTCGCCTGAAGGTGACTCTCCGCGAATGGTACGGGTTGTCGGCAGGACAACCATCGTCGAACATGAGCCCTTCTGCTGTCTGGCTCGTGCCGTCTACAACTTGCACCGCATAGGCGCCGGCGGTGGTGACACGGAAATCGGCGAAACCTGGGTCCACCTCTGGCTTCATCCCAGTGAAGAAAAGCTCCTCACCCTCGGGGCCCGCGACCATGATCTGGACGCCAGCCAAGCCTCTATCCTCCTCGTCCTGAACGTAGACCAGGATATAGTCGCCAGCCCCTTCGCTGCTGCAACCCAGGTCCTCTTGCTCCACCACCTGGAAACTGTACTCCCCTGGGGGCAATGGAGTGGAGGTCTCCTCGGGGGGCGGTTCCGTAGCCGTAGGTGTGGGCGGCTGAGAGGTTTCCGTTGGGGTGGGACTGGCCTCGGGGGGTGGTTCCGTGGGCGCGGCCGTAGGTTCCGGGACAGGCTCCGTGGCAGTAGGAACCGCCGTCGCTTCCAAGGTGGGCGTGATAGTTGGGGAGGCGATGGTCTCCGGAGTGGCGGTGGGCCCTTCGATGTATGGCAGCAGCGCCACATCCTCCACGCCCAGATCATAAGCCAGTCGAGCGAGGGTGCGGCTCTCCCCCTCGTATCCCGCCTCTCGATGTCTCTGAAAGAGGCCCACCACAACTTGCTTGGCGTCCTCGAAGCCCAGCTCATCCAGCCTGAGGGCGGCCAACTCCAGGTCACCATCCTGGGCGTACGCAGCCGCCACCATGACTACGTAGTCGTCTTTGTGCTCACTGCGCAGATCAACGGGATCAATATCATAGTACTCCACCGGCCACACCTGCCAGGTGATGAACAGGCCGAGGGCCAGGCCCAGAGCGCAGCCCAGCACGAGAAACAGCCAATGTCTAAGCTTCAGGTCAGAGAACATCGCAACTCTCTCTTACGGCTGATAAGTGCGCTGGAAGGTGAGATCGAAACAAGTGTGATGGGTTCTATAGGGATCTGCGCGCGTCCCCAGCCCAAGGCCGCATATCCTGTCGCTGGGATCACCGCCAACATAGACATTATAGGCCCCCAGAAGTTCATTCATAGGGTAGTTGAACGCATATTCCTCCCCCAGCTTGTCGGGGTGAGGATAGGGTTCAGGATGGGGTACGCTTCCGTATTCGACGATAACCGTCTGCCCAAAGGAGCGGTTTCCGCTCTCATCCAGCACCTCGACGTAGATGTGATGCCTTCCCCCACATTCCTCCTGCCACACTGTCCTGATCAGCCTCCAGTACCACTGACCAGAGCCGACCTGGGCCTCTTCTGTCCTGACTGTGGGCCAGAAATAGTCCAGGCGACGGTCCCACTCTCGAGGCACAGCGGTTGGATAGGCTGGGCCTGTGGTGGGGGCCGGCGACGGAGGAGCAGGAGGGAGAGGTGTGCTCGTCGCCGTAGGAACAGTGGTCGGCGTGACCGTTGGCGTGGGCGTCTCCATCGGCGCAAACGTAGGGATAGCAGTCTCAGTCGGCGTGGGGCTGGGGGCGGTGGCGACCATGTATTCAGCCATGGCCGCATCCTCGGCTCCCAAGGCCTGTGCCAGGACAATCAATCGCCTGGTGGCCTCCACCTCCTCACCGTTTTCCATGTACCTGGCAGCCATCTCAGTCACCATGGAAGCCGGATCTTCCTCACCTAGCGCGGCCAGCCGCTCCTGTGCTTGAGCCAGGTCGTCGTTGGCGGCGTAGGAATCGCTCACCCCGACGATGTATTGATCCCGCAGGTAGTCCAGGAGTACCGCCGTCTCCGGCTCTTCCTTCTCCACCCGGCTAATCCGCCATGGCGACATCAGACCCAGTAGCAGCATCACAATCGCCGCCACGACTACTAGGGCCCAAGGTAGCCAGCCTCTACCTCTTTGCGAACCCAACCTGATCCTTCCACAATCTGCTCACTAGGAGATCTCGCGAAAAGTGACGTTCAGATGCCAATGATCGGTATAGTCGACCATTCCAAGTCCTGTCACGCAATCACTGGCTATGGAATCCATGACCCACACGGCGTGATAACCCGCCGCAGGTGGTATGTAGGCACTGCCCCATCCCATGGGAGCATTCGCCTCACCGTCCTGGTTAGTGTACTCCACATGCGCATTGGGCCGGCACGCGCCTGGCGTGTCAACTGGATCACCAAATCCAAAGAAAGCCACTGGCACATTGGGCACTCGATTCCCATGGCGATCAAGAACTGTCACTCGCAGGGAGACATCGTGGGACTCCCACAGTGTGTCCACTGCGTAGACCGCACCACCAGGGCAACTACTCGTTTGCTGTATGGCGACCCCTCCAAAGCGTTCCTGCAACCACGCCCAGTCCTTTACCTCGGCATTTACGTATCGGATGGTGACTCCGGGGCGGTTGGGGCAACTGCCCGTAGGCTCCGACGTGGCAGTAGGAGTGTCAGTTGCCGCTGGCGGCTCTGCCGTATTAGTGGGAGGCACTGAAGTGATGGTCGGTGTGGCCGGTTCCGTGGTGTTGGTAGGTGGCGCGGCCGTAGATGTTGCAGGAGCGGGTCTGGCCGTATGAGTCGCCGTGGGAGGCACAGCAGTCGAACTAGGGGGTGCAGTTGGTGTCTCGGTTGGGGTGTGTGTGGCTGTCTCTGTGGGCGTGTGAGTGGACGTAGGAGTCAACACCGGCGTCGCGGTCGCGACGTAGGCCAGCATGGCGACAGTGCTGGACCCCAGCGCATCGGCCAGCACCACCAGATTGCGCGTCACTGTAATGTCCTCGCCCCGCTCCAGGTGCTTCTGGGCCAGATCAGCCACCACCTGAGCGATGTCCTCCTCCTCCAGTTTGGCCAATCTGACCGTGGCCCGCTCCAAATCGCCATCGACCGAGAACGAAGCGCTCACCAAAACGATGTACTCTTCCTTGTGCTCTTGCTTCAAGTCCACTGGATCTGTGTCGAAGTACTCGACGGGCCAGACACCCCAGCCGATCAGAAAACCCAAGCCCAGACCCAGGCCGACTCCCACCAAGAGCAGCACTACTACGGCTTTCCAGGCATTCATCCTCTGCCTCACAACGGAAGACCAGTACGAAGAGAACCGACGATCAGCCGCCTCGCGGCCTATGTACCCGTCGGTTCCGCCCCATGATTATGATGTCGCAAGATAGGAACATGTGTAGCTCACATCTCGGGACCTTAGCCATACTGCGCAGGAACTGCTATAATGAACCATGCCGAAGGTGGGACTCGAACCCACATGAGGGTCACCCCTCAACGGTTTTTGAGACCGTCGCGTCTTCCTGTTCCGCCACTTCGGCGGTCATTGGCGTGTAGTATAGACCAGGGCGGAAGATAAGTCAAGTGGACGAGAAGGCATTGATCGCCGCCGCCAAGCGCGGCGACACCCACTCCTTCAACCAACTGGTATCGCACTACCAAGACATAGTCTACAATGTGGCCTATCGCATCCTGGGCGATGCTGAGGCCGCGGCCGACGCCAGCCAGGACGCTTTTCTCTCAGCCTACACGGCTGTCGCCAGATTCAAAGGTGGATCCTTCAAAGCCTGGCTGTTGCGCATCGTCACCAACGCCTGCTACGATCAGCTCCGTGTCAAGCAGCGACATCCCACCAGTTCCCTGGAAGCCGTCTACACGGAGGTTGATCCATCGCCCAACTTCGTCAGTAGGCAGGAAACGCCCGAGCAGCACGCCGTGCGCCAGGAACTGGGCCAGACGATACAAAGGGGCCTGAACACCCTGGCGCCAGACCAGCGAGTGACCTTAGTCCTCTCGGACATCCAAGGTTTCAGCTACAAGGAGATAGCACAAGTGACGGGCATCTCCATAGGCACCGTCAAATCGCGCCTCAGCCGCGCCCGAGCCAGCCTGCGCGACTACCTTCTGGACCAGGGGGAACTTTTGCCTGTTCGGTACCGTCTTAAGGATGAGGGCTAAGATGGTTGGTTTCCTAAGGAGACGAGGAAAGTCGGAACATGGATGGGTAGAGGAATCCCTCTCAGCCTATATGGACGAGGAGTTGTCAGTCGAGGAGAAGGCCCGCTTGGAGAGGCATCTCCAGGAGTGCCAGGCGTGCACTGAGAGCCTCTCTACACTCCAGAAAACGGTCGCTCTTGTGAAGGAACTGCCTGTGGTGCCTGCGCCTCGCTCCTTCGCCGTGCGCCCAGCTCCGGTTCGGGCCAGGCCACGGGTGGCAGCCCCGGCCTGGGGCTATGGCCTGCTTAAGGGAGCCACAGCCCTGGCGGCTTTGCTGTTGGTGCTGCTCATCGGCGGAGATCTGACCCTCCAGGTCCTTGGCGGATTCCCCATGGCTGCTCGGGCGCCTCTCGCTCCCGCCATGGAACTCGCGCTCGCCCCTTCCCCCATGCCCAGCGTGATCCCCGCCCCGGCAGATGAGGAGCCGGTCCTGGAGCAAGGAAAGGCGACCGAAGAGTGGGCCACGGAGGTTGGTCCATCGAACGCTGAGGTGGTCCCCCCTCCCGCGCAAGAACCTACGGAACCCCCACCGGCCTATGCAGCTCCTCCTGCGCAGGACGTGGCCAGTCCCGCGGCTAGAATGGAAGGCCCTGCCCCATGCGACACTCCCACGGCAGTGGGCACGCCGGCCGAAGCTGAGGGAATGGGAGTAGGCGGAGTTGAACCCACGGTCATCACCGACGCCACGGTGCCCTCCAGCCCCGCACCGGAGGCGGCAGCCCCCGAGCAGACTGTGACCCCCACACCACCGGCCGAGTCAGAGGAAGACTTGGTCGAGGCGGCTCCAGTGTCCACGCCAACGCCACAGCCAATGGCCTTCGCGGACGTCACCGAGGAGGAACGACACGAACGCGGTGAGTTGCAGCCCCAGGTACGGGTCTCCCCGCTTGCGCCTCTCCGCCTAGCGGAGTTGGTCGTCTTCGTTCTCCTGGTGGTCTTCATCGCCGCCACGGTGCTGACGAGCTGGCTCATACGGAGGAGCGGCTGACCACACGGCCTTGGCATGAGGGCCTGCACCTAGCGCCCAAATCCCGAACGCCTGAACAAGAAAAGGCCCTTCCCTCGGGAAGGGCCTCAGTAGACAGGTTTTTCACTGCACTCCACTGTGGCCAACCTAACCTAGCCGGCATCCCTGCCTTCTCCCAGCGAGACGACGATCCTGGCATCGGCCACGACACTGCCTGAAGGCGAGGCGATGATCGGGTTCAGGTCCATTCCCCCGATCTGAGGGTGGGCCACGGCGAGATTGGAGACTTGGACCAGCATGGTGCGGAGGCTTTCGAGATCAACGCCGGGGCCTCTATCCCCCTTCAAGATGGAGTAGCCCCTGATGTCCCTGATCATCTCCTGGGCATCCACAGCATCAATGGGAATCAACCTGAAGGTCGTGTCCCTGATAAGTTCGATGTCCACCCCTCCCATGCCAAACATCAAAACGTGTCCGAACTGAGGGTCCTTGGCTACGCCTGCGGCTACTTCGAGCCCCGAAACCATCTTCTGTACGCTCACACCCAAAATGCTGGCCGAAGGTGATTTGCTCCTCGCGTTCTCCATGACCTCGTCAAAGGCTGATTCGACCGCTTCATCACTGGCGAGGTTGAGCCGCACTCCGCCAACCTCCGTCTTGTGGATGATATCAGGTGATAGAACCTTGAGCACCACAGGGAACCCCACGGAGCGAGCCAGCGTCAAGGCTTCCTCCTGGGTGGTCGCCACTTGACAGGACACAGTGGGAATGCCCCACTGCTCCAGAATCGCCTTCGACTCGGTCTCCATCAGGACTCGCCGCCCTTTGGGAACCAGGCGCAAGATGTCCTCAGTGCTGCCCACGGTCAAGACCTCTCCCTGCCAGCGTCTGGTATCTCCACAAGTTGCCAAGCGCTCGCGCCGCCCTCTCCGGAGTAGCATAGTTCGGCACCCCTGCCTCTTCCAGGGATCTGATCCCCTCCTCCCAGATCTCTCTCGGTGCGGACAGACAGCAGACGACCGGCTTCTTCCTGCCCCAGCTCTCGAGCACCTCGGCTAGCCCCTCCACCGCCGCGGCATTGGCTGAAGCGTAGGCGATGCACAACACTACCCCATCAACGTGCTCGTCATCTAGTGCAGAGTCGGCGACCTCACGAATCGCCTCCGGGCTGTACCACGCGGGTCCCATGTCAACGGGGTTGGTCCTCAGGGCCAGCGGAGGAAGGGCCCTGTCGATTCGCTCCTGGGTGTCCTTGGAGAACTCGGTCAGGATTAGACCTTTCTCCTCGCACACGTCGCAGGCTGCCATGCCAGGTCCCGCCTGACCCGACAGCACCGCCACCCTGTTTCCTTTGGGAAACGGACAGGAGCTCAAGCCCTTGGCGGCGTCCAGAAGTTCATGTAAGCTATCCACCGTCAGAACGCCAGCCTGCCTGAAGGCACCCTGATAGATCTCATACTGGCCAGCCAGAGACCCGGTATGATACTTGGACGCCTTGTCACTGACGTCAGACTTCCCTACCTTATACACAACGATGGGTTTCTTGCCTCTTGCCTCCTTCGCCACCTCCATCAGGCGCCGCGGATCGTCCGTCCCCTCCATGTACATGGCGATCACCTGGGTGCTGGCATCGTCTGCCAGGTATTCCAGCAGCTCCGCGAACCCGACGTTGCAGCGGTTGCCCAGCCCTATGATCTTGCTGAAGCCCACGTTCTCCTCCAGGGCCATGAAGGCCAGCATGTGGGCCATACCTCCGCTCTGGCTGACCAGGCTGATCATGCCCTTCTTCACAGCAGAGAACTCCGGAGTGAAAGAAGCGTTGAGGTCCGCCTGGAGGTTGACCATGCCGAAGGTATTGGGCCCGATGACCGGGATCCCAGCTTCGTTGGCCAGCTCTGCAATCTCGTCTTGCAGTTGCCCTCCAAGTTCATCCTCGATCTCCTTGAACCCGGCGGCGATGAGGACAATCCCCCTCACTCCCTTCGCTGCGCACTGCCCGAAGATCTCGGGGACCACCCTCGCTGGCAAGACCACGATGGCCAGGTCAACCTCACCAGGAACTTCCAGCACCGACGGATACGCCGGGGATCCAAACAACTCCGTCTCCCCTGGGTTTACGGGAAACAACTCGCCCTCGAAACCGCCTTCTGTCAGGCTCTTCATCACGTGGTATCCGAGCTTGCCCGGATTCCTTGAAGCACCAACAACGGCAACGCCGTGGGGGTCGAAAAGGGTGGTGAGGTTCTCCATCTTGGTCGCCATCGCGTCCCCCTCCTTCCAGGTGGGCACTCAGTTGTCACTCCAGTGGGAAGAGCCTCGCTCCTCCATTCTAGGCCGATACACGTGCCGAAGCAAGGCTCGTTTCAACCCTGACACACACGGTTCTCCGACACGCCTTGCCCTTGCTCCTCAGGGGCCAGCAATTGCCATCTGCAGCGAGTTGCAGTACCATGTACGTGCCAATCTCTCAGACGCCGGAGTGTGATGAAGACCTACCTGGATTGTTACCCTTGCTTCCTGCGCCAGGCTCTGGAAGCCGCACGGCAAAGCGGAGCGGACGAGACGCAGCAGCGCGACATCCTGAACGGCACTCTCGATGTGTTGAGAGCAGTCGATCCGGCAAGCACACCGCCGGAGATCGGCGACATGATACACCGTATGGTACGCGAGGAAACCGGCACCGCCGACCCTTACCAGCAGGCTAAGTCTACAGCCACCCGCCAGGCCTTGGCCCTGTATCCCCGTTTGAAGGCCCTGGTCTCCGAAGCACGTAACCCCTTGGGGACAGCGGTGCGGCTGGCCATAGCTGGCAACATCATTGATCTCGCGCCGGTTGGTGAGTATGACCTGTGGGGCACCGTCGAGCGCGTCCTCGATCAACCCTTCGCCATCCAAGACAGCACGGCCTTTGAAGAAGCCCTCGCCAACGCGGAAGCGGTACTGTATCTGGCCGACAACGCCGGGGAGACTGTATTCGATCGCGTATTGATCGAGACCCTCGATCTGCCGGTCACCTACGCCATCAAGGGCGGTCCCATCCTCAACGACGCGACGGAGGATGATGCCGTGGAAGCGGGCCTGGACCAGGTAAGCGAACTCGTCAGCACTGGTTCCGATGCACCAGGCACCGTCCTGCACCGCTGTTCCCACGACTTCCGTCGGCGATACCACGAGGCCCAAGTGATCATCGCCAAGGGACAGGCCAACTACGAGACTTTAAGCGGCGAGGGAGACCGCCTCTTCTTCCTGCTGCAAGCCAAGTGCCCCGTCATGGCCGGGGACGTGGGCGTGCCGATGGGCAGCATAGTGCTCAAACAAGGGTAGCATGCACAGATTAACCTCAGACGGTGGGAAAAACAATATGGAAGAGTACATTCAGGTGCTGATCTCCATTGATAGCGAAGAAGGTGCGAGGGCGCTACAGCGGCTCCTCGTCGAGCGCCGAGTGGCCGCCTGCGTTCAAGTACTCGGTCCCATATCCAGTACCTACTGGTGGGAGGGGCAGATAGAAGAGGCCCAGGAATGGCTGTGCCTGGCGAAGACCCAGGCTAACCACTATGACACGCTGGAGTCGTTGGTCAAGGACAACCATCCCTACGACGTGCCGGAGATCCTCGCCCTTCCCATCCTCACCGGAAACAACGACTACCTGGACTGGATCGAAACCGAAACCACGCGCTCTGCGTGATCTCTCGCCATTGGGAGGACAAGATGTGTCAAGCGACGGTGTACGTGGGCGACGAATTGGTCGCCAAAGAAGTCAATCGACTGGAATTCGTGGAAGGCGGCGTGCAGGTGCGAAGCTTCTTCGAGGAGCCCCAGATGATAGAGGGCGTCATCAAGAGCATTGACTTCCTCAAGCACCGTGTGCTGCTGGAGCCTGCTTCGGAGGAAGACGATGAAGGACATTGACAAGCTGAGGGTGCTCCTCCCCCACTGGATCGAACACAACGATGAACACTCGGCCGAGTTCCGTGAATGGGCCCAGCGGGCTGGGGAGGCACAGCAAGATCTGCTGGAAGCCGCGCAATTGCTGGAGGACGCCACGGCCTCACTCGAGTCTGCCATGAAGAAGCTGGGCGGCCCATTGTCCCTGGAGGGGCAACACAGCCACTGACGGATATCGTTGACATCCTACCCTGATTCTAGTATACTCACACCATAGGCAGATCCCACCATGGCATCCAGCATGCGACCCATTCGCGACGATTTCGCGCCAGGGCCCAGCCCGATGTGGAAACGCTACGTGGTGGGCGATGGCGCGCTGGAGCCGACTGGGAGCACACTGCTCTTCATTAACAGCGATACATCTGCCCGTCGCTACACCGACGCGCAGATAGATGATTACCAGGGTTTGCCTCGTCGTGGCTTTCTGTGGCGACCGCCACTGACGCTGACGGTGCGAGCACGCTTCTCGCATCAGTCGGGCGAACTGAACGGAACCGCGGGCTTCGGCTTCTGGAACGACCCTTTCGTGATGACCGGCAGGCGCCTGCCCACCCTGCCGCGGGCCATCTGGTTCTTCTATGCCTCGTCGCCGTCGAACATGAAGCTGGACCTGCACACTCCAGGCCACGGTTGGAAGGCCGCGACGCTGGATGCGCTGCGGCTACCGTTCTTTCTGCTGGCGCCAACGGCGCCGGTTGCGGTGTTGCTCATGAACATCCGGCCCCTGTACCGCGCTCTGTGGCCCATAGGGCAAAGGGCTATGGGGGTGAGCGAGGCGGCTCTGGAGGTCAGCATGACCGAATGGCACACCTACGTCATCGACTGGGGTGCCAACACGGCGCGCTTCAGCGTGGATGATGAGCTGAAACTGGAGACTCCGTCGTCACCGTCCGGGCCTTTAGGCTTCGTGATGTGGCTGGACAACCAGTATGCGGTGGTGAAACCCTGGGGACGGTTCGGCTACGGGCTGTTGGAAGCGCCAGGCCGCCAGTGGATGGAGGTGGACACGCTGACTATCGAACCTGGCTAGGTCCCGAGGTTCATCCGTGGGACCTCAAGTAACGAAGCAACGGAAGCATCCGCCAGTATAGCCTCCAATAGGCCACACCAGCGATCGGCGAACCGAAATCGGAAAGGAGACGATATGCCTGAAGGAATAAAATGGTTCAACGAATTATGGAAGAGTGACGTCAACATCGCGGGCGGCAAAGGCGCCAACCTAGGAGAGATGACCCAGGCTGGGCTGCCTGTCCCTCCCGGCTTCACCATAACCACGCCCGCCTACCGTCGTTTCACCGAGGCTACCGGCATCTTGGAAGAGCTCAAGGAACTGTTGCAAGACCTCGATGTGGATGACAACACGGCCTTGCTGCAGACAGCCGAGGCGGCGAAGCGCATAGTGGTTGGAGCCAAGATGCCAAATGACGTCGCCAAACTTATCAGCGACGCCTACAAGGAACTCTGCCAGCAAGAAGGGGAGGAACTCTACGTTGCCGTCCGTTCCTCGGCGACGGCGGAAGACACGGCGGAGGCCTCCTTCGCCGGCATGAACGAGACCTTCCTCAACGTGCGCGGTGAGAAGGACGTGCTGGAGTCGGTCAAGAAGTGCTGGGCATCCTTATACGGGGCGCGGGTCATCTTCTACCGGGTCAAGCGCGGATTCGACAGCTACGGAATGGAGATGGGGGTCATCATCCAGAAGATGGCCGATGCCGACAAGGCTGGAGTGGCCTTCACCCAGAATCCAGCCACCGGGGCACCGAACGAGCTGATCATCGAAGCGGCCTTTGGCCTCGCAGACCCGGTGGTGGCCGGCGAGGTCTCCCCCGACCACTACCTGGTCGACAAGAAGAATCTTAGTATCCTGGACATGCAGGTCAAGTTGAAGAAGTTCATGCGCGTCCGCCGAGACGGTCAGACGGTTGACATAGAACTATCTGACGAAGAAGGCAACCGGCAGGTTCTGACCGAGGACGAAATCCGCGAGGTCGCCAAGGTCTGCCGCGACATCGAAGACCATTATGGGATGGGCCAGGACATCGAATGGGCCATTGAGAAAGACAAGCTCTACATCGTACAGTCCCGTCCCATCACCACCCTGGGTGTCGCAGCAACTGAGGGGTTGTCCGTCGACGAGGCCGAGGTACTCGTGCGCGGTCTCGGTGCGGCACCAGGGCGCGCCAGTGGCGAGGTGAGGATTCTCAACACCGTCGAGGACGGCGCCCGTCTCAACGAGGGTGATATCCTGGTGACGGTGATGACCGCGCCCGACTGGGTGCCCCTGATGCGCAAGGCTTCGGCCATCGTCACCGATCAGGGTGGCATGACCTGCCACGCGGCCATCGTCAGTCGGGAACTGGGCATCCCCGCCGTGGTGGGCACCGACAACGGCTCTACCACACTGGAGGATGGTGTCATGGTCACCGTCGACGGCAGCACAGGTGATATCTATGCGGGGAAGCTGGCCGTGAAGGAAGAGGCCAAGGCCGAAGGCGTTGTGGGCTACGCCCTCCCGGTGACCGCCACCAAAGTTCTGGTCAATCTCGGCGAGCCCAGCATGGCCGAACGAGTGGCGAAGATGCCCGTAGACGGCATCGGCCTGCTGCGAGCAGAGTTCATGATCATCGAGGCCTGTGAAGGAGTCCACCCCCGCCGCTTCGTCGAGGAGCACGGCGGCGAGATGTTCGTTGAACGGATGTACAAGAGTCTCCTCACCTTCGCCCGGGCCTTCAATCCCCGACCGATCACCTATCGCACCATGGACTTCCGGTCCAACGAGTTCCGTGACCTCCAGGGTGGAAAAGACTACGAGCCTACAGAAGCCAACCCCATGATTGGCTACCGTGGCTCCTTCCGCTACGTCACGGAGCCTGACCTCTTCATGTTGGAACTTCAGGCGGTCAAGCAGGTGCGAGACCGCGGCCTCAAGAACCTGCACGTGATGCTGCCCTTCGTACGCACCATTTCCGAGGTGAAGGTGCTGGTGCGTTACATAGAGGAGATAGGCCTCTTCGACGACCTCGACTTCGACCTGTGGGTGATGGCTGAGGTGCCGTCGGTGGTCTACTACATGGACCAGTACCAGAAACTGGGTGTGGGAGGCATCTCCATCGGCTCCAACGACCTGACGCAGCTCGTCCTGGCCATAGACCGCGACAGCGAGTTGGTGGCACCACTGTTCAGAGAGACCGATGAAGCGGTCCTGGATCATATCCGACAGCTCCTGGAGAAGGCGCGCGAGTTAGGCATGAAGAGCTCCATCTGTGGTCAGGCGCCCAGCGTCTACCCGGAGTACGCCGGCAAGCTCGTCGAGTGGGGCATCGACTCCATCTCCGTCAACTGGGACGTGGTGGAGCAGACGATTCGCAACGTGGCCTCCGCCGAGCAAAAGCTGCTCCTGGAGGAAGCCCGCAACAGACGATAAGGCACGCGTAGCCAGCAACTTGGAACGGGGTGGTCCAGGCCACCCCGTTTGGCTACTGTTTGTCCAGGCTCCCCCAAGAGAAGACCGTCAAGGAGCGAGTGTACCTATGAACCAGAACCCTTCGTCACTGCAAGGCTTGATCACGAGGGACGACAGCATCTTGGCAGTCATCGACGTTCAAGAGAAGCTGACGCCCGTCATCGCCCGCAGGGAACGCGTGATCGACAACGTGGTCCGACTCCTCAGATTTGCAGAAGTCATCGGACTTCCTGTCATCCTGACCGAACAGGAGAATCTGGGAGCTACGCTCCCCGAGATCAGGAACCTGATTCCAGATATCCGGCCCATCCCGAAGCTGGTCTTCGACTGCTTCAGCAGCGATGAGTTTGAGCAGGCACTCCAAGAGATCGGGCGGAACACTCTGATCCTCACTGGGGTGGAGACCCACATCTGCGTGGCGCAGACAGCCCTGCATGCGCTGCCTCAATTCACCGTTCACGTGGTCAGCGATGCTACCTCCTCTAGAACGGTGGAGAACTGCAACATTGGCCTGGAGAGGATGCGCCAGGCTGGTGCCGTGATCACCTCCACGGAGATGCTGATCTTCGAACTCCTTCAGCGCGCCGGAACCGACGAGTTCAGGGCTACCCTTCCACTGGTGAAATGACTTCCCCGGGCTGAGGACGCAGTGGCTTGTCACCGTCTCTTGCTCCCCGCTCCGCTATGTGTTAGACTCCTGTTGACACCAAAGGAGAGGGCGAAATGCTGGCCAAGGTCTTCAGTCGCGCCGTCATCGGGCTGGAAGGAGCCATCGTCCAGGTCGAAGTGGACATCTCCAGGGGCCTGCCCAGATTCACCGTCGTGGGCCTCCCTGACACCGCCGTCCAGGAATCCCGGGAACGCGTCCGCGCCGCCATCAAGAACTCCGGCCTCGCCTTTCCCGGAACCCGCCTCACCGTCAACCTGGCCCCAGCCGACCTCCGCAAGGAAGGGCCCGCCTACGACCTCCCTATCGCCCTGGGCGTCATCATGGCCAACCAGCAAGTCTGGGCCGACCTTGACTCCTCCCTCTTCATCGGCGAACTCTCCTTGGACGGCGCTGTCCGCCACACCAATGGCATCCTCCCCCTGGCTAGCGTGGCCAAGGAAGAGGGTTTCAAACGGGTCTACGTGCCCAGCGTTGATGCCCCCGAGGCCTCCCTGATTCGAGGATTCGAGGTCATCCCCGTGGAAAGCCTCGGCCAACTGGCCATGCACCTCCAGGGCCTGGAGGAGATAGAGCCTTACCAGCCAGACTTCGACATCGAGGACGAGGGGCCTCCCGAGTACGTCACCGACATGGCTCACATCAAGGGGCAGGAACACGTCAAGACAGCCCTGGAGGTGGCGGCCAGCGGTGGCCACAACCTGCTTTTGACCGGCCCTCCCGGCGCTGGTAAGACGATCGTAGCACGTTGCCATTCACTAGAGAGATGGTAACGCCTTGGGGTCGCTGAGCCGCGTCAGAGCCCAGGCAGCCGCCTCCTGCAGATTCGCGTCCCCCTCGTTCAGTAGCTGCAGCAGTCGCTCCACGGCAGGCCTTCCAATCCGCCCCAAGGCATCGCTGGCTTTCAAGCGGACGAGCCTATTCTCATCCTTCAGCGCCTCCAAGAGCGGATCCAGCGCCCGGACATCACCGATCTTTCCGAGGGCTTCAGCAACTCTCCCACGCACTAACCAATCGTCATCCTCCAGTGCCTCCAAGAGCGGATCCACCGCCCGGACATCACCGATCTTCCCCAGGGCTTCAGCAACTGTCCCACGGACGCCTCTATGTTCGTCTCTCAGCGCCTCTAGGAGCGGCTTTACTGCCCTAGCACAACTGATATTCCCCAGGGCCTCGGCAGCTTTGCAGCGTCCCAACCAGAACTGATCCCTTAGTGCATGTATGAGTGGTTCCACTGCCCGGGCGTCCTTGATACGCCCCAGCACCTCCGCCGCTCCTCGACGTACGTGCATGTTTTCATCCTTCAGTGCCCCTATGAGAGGCTCCACCGCCGGCTCCCCAATCAACACCAGAATTGCGATTGTCTGCTTCACAACCCCGTTCTCGCCGGTAAGCGCCCGCGTGAGAGCCGTCGCCACCTCTGCATCTGCATCACGCACCTGCGCCAAGGCCCAGACACCCCTCAGACGCACAGATGTATCTTCATCGTTCAGCGCGCCGCCGAGTGGCCCAACAGCCCGGCGATCGCCGATCTGCCCTAGAGCCCACACGGCTCTCAACCGCACGCCCGCATCCTCATCTTTCAGGGCCTCCGCCAGCGGCTCGAATGCCTGCGCATCCCCAATCCTACCCAGGGCCCACGCCCCTGCCCTGCGCACATCTTTGTCCTGATCATCCAGCGTACTGGCTAGCTGCTGGAGTGCCTGCATATCTCCAATCTTACCGAGGACAAGGGCCGCTCTGGCACGCACAATTGGGCTCTCTTCCTCCAGAGCCCGTATAAGAGGCTCCACCGCCGGCTTGCCGATCCATGCCAGGATTGGGCTTGCGTCTCGCACATCTATGTGCTCATCTTTTAGCGCGTCTACGAGCGGCTCCACCGTTGGCTCGCCGATGCGTTCGAGTGCGTGCGTTGCTGCGCGGCGCACCCTTGAGTCCTGATCGTCCAGCACTTTGATGAGCGGAGCCACCGCTCCCGCGTGCCTGATATCGCTGAGGGCCTCGGCCGCTAGCGCACGTACTTGTCCATTGTCATCCCTGAGCGCCGCGATGAGGGGCTCCACCCCCCGAACGTCCTTGATATACCCGAGCGCCTCAGCCGCTCGCCCACGAACTTCTTCATCGTAGTCCTTGAGTGCCGCGATAAGCGGCGCCACCGCCCGAATGTCCTGGATACGTCCAAGAGCTGCAGCCGCTCGACTACGTACGTCGCTATCCTGATCCCGGAGTACCCCGATGAG
>Ga0114930_10000546_pt1 | contig 38929 bp, 38 predicted proteins | sample AnhtaG_FD_87300 | JGI IMG/M metagenome (GOLD analysis project Ga0114930, IMG submission 87300) | Deep subsurface microbial communities from Anholt, Denmark to uncover new lineages of life (NeLLi) - Anholt_01485 metaG | ecosystem: Environmental > Aquatic > Marine > Oceanic > Sediment | place... | reverse complement strand
GGTCAAAAAGAAGAAACAGGCTTATCAGCACTACAAAGGGTATAATCAGCAGGGAGCGTTTAAGGATAAACAGAGAAGGGACTCCAGAGACAACAATAAGAGAGGCAATTATCACTCCATAGAGGGCGAACTCTAAAAGATGGTTTGGGTTAGTCAATAGGATAGATAATATGAAGAAGAGGGCAATTAATATTTTCAATCGGGGGTCAGCCTTATGAATAGGGCTGTTAAGACTGCTATATCTATCTAAATAGGAGTGTTTCACGGTCTATTCTTATATTTTTATGCCTATCTTTTATCGGGCTTTTTCTCTTACTTACCCTTACATTTTCTTAACAGGGCGCCAATGGCAGTAACAACCCCGAAGACCACTGCCATGCCTGTAAGGGCAGCTAGGGCTGTAGAGGCTACCGGTGACTTTATTCCTGGGAAGCGGTAATTGGGAAGAGGATAGGAATAAGGAGGGATAGAAGCTTCCTGCTGGTGGCTGGAAATTCCCAGTTTTTCCATAGTCTTTTCCAATCCGTCTGGTAGCTCAGAGGCTAAAAACGGCACTAGCAAAGATAACACCAGCGCAGCGAGAAAGCCTATAATAATCCCTCTTCTTTTCATTTTGAAGTTTCAGATATTCTTAGCAAGTCGGGTCTTATCTTGTCGATGGCTACAATTATAAGTATGGTAATAAGGGCTTCCACCATTCCTATTAAGGAGTGTATCCCGGTCATAGCTATTAAGGTTGTTCTCCACGGGGCAATCCCTGACAGCCCCAGCTCACCGGCGCAAGCAGCCGACGGTATGACAACCGACAGCCAGGCTCCTACCCCGCAGGCAAAGAGGAAAGTCTTTTTATTCTGGCTCTTTTGAGGGATCAGCTTGACCACCCATAACCCACTTATCACACCCAGTATAGACATATTCAGTAAATTTGCTCCCAGGGAAAGCAGCCCCCCATCCTGGAAGACCAGGCATTGGATAATGACCACTGCCGCCATAACTATGGAGCCCTGCCACATTCCGAGCAAGAGAGCAGCCAAGAACCCACCCAGCAGATGCCCGGAGGTCCCTCCTGCAATGGGGAAATTGAACATCTGCGCCGCAAAAATAAAAGCCCCCATCACCCCCATCAGGGGGATTGTTTTTTCTCCCAATCTCTCTTTGGTTCTCTTCAGGGCAATAGCTGTCCACCCTGCCGAGATACCGTAGCAGAGAAGAACAGTCTTAAGGTCCAGAAAACCATCTGGTATATGCATAATGTCTTCTCGATTCAAGTCATATAAATTTGGCTCATTATAATATCACAGTATGGAGGAGTTTAAAACCGAAAAGGGAACTTTTTTTGTCAGCATCGTTTAGGGTGGTTAAAAAATTGTTTCGCTATAGAAAAGATTGTGCTAAAATGAGACGGTTTTTGATATTTAGATGCGGGGTAGATTATTCACCCATGCGGTGGATCAATTGAGGAGGAGGAGATAGATTATGAAGAGGTTGACCTCAGTGTTCGTCTCTATGATTCTTCTGGTAGGATTCATCTGGGGGTTCCCCCTTATAGCGGATGAATCGTTCCCTTCCAATAGCCTTCCCAAAACTACCTTAGCTAAAAGGAAGCCTGCTCCGGCAACTCCTCCGCCAATAGGTATCACCAGTGAGGATAAGGGGGGAGCGCGATTTGAGCTATCGTTTTATTCTGGGCTGGGCACTGGTAGCATAAATACCGCCCCATCCTTCGGAGGCTCCTTTGCCTATTTTTTCAAGGAGAAGCTGGCGGTAGAAATTGATGCAGGGTACACCCTGGGAGGAGAGGATAAAATAACCATCCCTGAGGTAGCCAGCTTCACTGTTAAGGGACCAGCAACTTTCAATTTTCTTGCCCATCTGCTCTATAATCTCAAAAGGGTGAAGAAGTTTGTATTCTATGGCAAAGGAGGGGCAGGAGGAGTAGGCTCGCCAGCCAGAGAAATAGTGGTCAATCCGAGGGGGAATATATTCTATAATGTTAAATACGACCCGGTTAAAGATTTCGCTCTCAGTTTTGGGGGTGGCTTCAAGTATCAACCGAGTTCCCATTGGGCAATAAGGGTTGACCTCAAAGGGCTTATAGTCTTTGCAGAGGAAGGAACCTCGGGTATATTTATTGCTTTAGGGGGGCTGTGCTATTCCTTTTAAAGAGTTTAACAAAGATACAACACCAATAGAAATCAAATTGAGCTTTTAAAAACCTGCCTGAAATAAGCTGATCTGAATCCCATAAGGGGGCATCTCAGCCCCTCTTTTTTATTTGTCAAGTCAATTAAGGATTCACCGGGAACCAACCTTCGATGGAAAAATTTTACCGTTCAGGAGAGTTCTCGGTATAATTATAATAGATAGAGAAAATAAGTTCTTTATCTGTCATTGGCGTTGTCCTCCGGTAGTGAGGGGGGATCGACAATAGGGTCGATCCCCTGCATTACCCCATAGGGGGCAAAGCCAAAAGAAAGGACAATCTGATGACAATGGAATTCACTCAAATCCGCAAAAGCCTTTGGAACGAGAGCTGGTTCACTAAACTCAGTAGCCAAAAAAAGGCGCTCGTTTTTTACCTCCTCACAAACTTATCCGTGAATTATTTAGGCTGCAGTCGTTTGCATCCGGAAATGATTGCGTCTGAAATCAGGATCAAATCAGACAAGATAAAAACATATCTGAAGGAGCTCGAAGCGCAAGGAATTATCGCACGATCGGAAGACAAGGAGTGGTGGATTTTTGTGAGGAAATTCTTCCAGATAACTGGGGGCAATGTGGCAAGCCGAAGAACCGTGAAACAGCTGGAGAAGAACGGGGTTGTTTTACCCGATGGTCTCAGAGAGATTGTTAAAGAAGAATTGATAGAATCGTTTAAAAAAAGGGATATAGAAGTAGGGGATGAAGAAGACCATAAAGAGCCAGAGGAGGAGGAGGACGAGCATGAGTATGATGAGCCAGAGGAAGAGGAGGAAGATGATGAGGGGAAGGATGAATTTGGTTTTCCGAGATGATTAATACGAATTATCTGCGAAAATACGAATTATGGGTATGCCCTCGGTATGGGGTCTGACCCCCATAAAAACGCATAATTATGCCCTCGGTATGCCCTCGGTATGGGGTTTGACAGAATAGAATAGAAGAGAAAAGAAAAGAACGTTCCCCCTCTTTACAAAGGGGAAACCCGTCGTCCTTGCGGACGACGATTTAAAACTCGTAAAATACTTCTAAAAACAACCAGAGAAATGGAGGTTTCTGGATGAGCAAGGAAATAGCGTCTACCGTCCTGGAGGAGCTCCTGTCAAGGCTCCAGCAAGAACATAACAAGGCTAAAAGATACGCTAAATTCATCCTGCATTTCTGGCCTGGGCTGTCAACCTTCCGCATCATCAGGGGGGATGATCCAGACAGGATTAAAGAGGATTATGAGGTGAGAAATGAGTAAGGCTGGACGACCACGCAAAAAGAGGCTAATTGACCAAATCCCTAGAAACTTGAATAAGGCAATCCGCTGGATTCACAAGATAAAAGATGATTATGAGAAAAGAATGCAACATACTCCCGGGCCAGATTCACAAAAAGAAAAACAGGAAATTATTGAGGCTTGGGATGAAATAGATCGAAGGATAGCAGAGCGTAATAAAAAGGTCAAAAAAGAGCAAGAGGAAAAGGAATACAAAAGAAAGGTTGAACAGGCTCGTAGAGAACGATACCCTAAATTGACCGAAGCAGAGCGTAAGAAAAGAGAGGAAAGACAAGAGAGATACATGCAAAGAAAGATAGAAGGAGATGACCCAGATTTCTGGCAACGGTGGTGAGAGGTTTTAAAAGATGAGGCTAAACCACAAAGTAGTAGTTCCTCTGGTAAATGAGATTTTAGACGAGTATGATTTCAAGCTCACCATTAGACAGATATATTACCGGCTGATGTCCCATCCATATAACTATTTCTCTGTGAGAGATAAGAAGTATCATAGTCTTATCCAGATGCTAAGAAGAGAGCGAGAGAATGGGACAATAGACTGGCACCGGATTGAGGACAGACACCGCTCTACTCATGGAGGAGATGATTATTTTGATAGTCCAGATGATTTCATTAATGTGCTCAAGGGCACAATTAGGGAGTCTTGGAAGGGCTATATTAGAACGATGTGGGATGATCAGAATTATAAAGTGGAGCTATGGATTGAGAAGGATGCCGAGTCCTCTTTAGCTATCCAGGTCGCTGATAATTATAATGTCCTGGTTTTTACAACTAAAGGACCAAGTAGTCTCACTTGGGTTAAGCTAGCGGTAGAAAGACTGGTGGAGTTTGCTAATAAAGAGATAGTGATTCTGCACTTTGGAGACCATGACCCTAGTGGTATTATGATGTCCCGGGACTTACAAAGGAGATTTAGTAGGTATGGAGCAGAAGAGGGTCTTGAGCACATTAGGGTAAAGAGGATAGGTCTTAATATGGATCAGATAGATGAGCTTAATTTGATTAGCTCAGGTAAAGCCAAGCGCACAGACCCTAACTTCAATGCTTATATAAAAGAGTTTGGCACCGATGAGGTTTGGGAAATGGATGCTCTGCCTCCCGATGAGTTAAAAAGCATCATTGTTAAATCAATTAATAAGTATGTAAATAATAAAGAAAGATGGAATGAGAAGATTAAAGAAACATCAGAAGAAAAAGTCGAGGTTAAGAAAAAAGTATCTGAGATGATGAGTAAGTTAGATAAACCCTAAGAACATCAGTTTTGTTGTCGTTTTTCTTTAGATTGATTTCTTTAAAAAAAGCAAAGTTTGTTTCATACTTTATAAAGGATGTTACGCATATCAGTTATCTATTGACAATAAAAGGTTTAAGCCAAATAATAGCCTTTGAACAGAAGCAAAAATGGGGGTCAAACAGGGGTAAAATGGGGTCAAATCACCCCTAAAACCCCCGCCTAACTCCCGAAAAACCCCCCTAAATAGGGCTATTTTAGGGGGAAGCGATTCTATCTAGCTATAAAGTCCCGATAAATTGAAAAACAGGCACTTACAACTCCTTTGTTTTTAAGACATTAGAATTTTTCTTAGGTTAGAATAGCCTGTTTCGAGGGTATGATCAGAAGGGGGAGGGGGGTGAAAAATTACCTAGATTTTCCTTATGGAAAATTGGGGGAAAGAGTTTTAGATTAAAACCTGCAAAAAGGTTTCTCATCGATGAAAATGAAAATACGAATTTTAAATTATCACTTAAAGGTGAGGGGCTCATCTATATTATGAAATATCGCATTTTTAATAATGCGCATTTCTAAAAAAGGAGTCTATTTATGAAAAATTCGCATTTCCTCAACCGCTACTCAAAAAATAGAAATAGGCTTTTCATAAGCCCACGCATTGGATATTAGCAGTTAATGATTACCATAATACTATTAAAAATTCGCATTTTGCAAATAACAGCGATGACAGACCTATATACCGATTTTTCGTATTTCAGGGGTGATTATTATTAGTACACTGTAGGTTATAAACTGCATAGTGAAATACGGCTCATGGATAGGTATTTTTAGGGCTGTATACACTATGTTAAAATCTCATATTTGGATTGAATTGGCTTAAAAATTTTAATTAATATCAATGTTTCTAGGTTTCTAGTCTAAAATGGATATTTAGGACCCATAGTGGTTATTCTGAAATGCGTATTTTTAAAATGCGAATTTTGGTACTTGTTGTGATTATGGCAATCAGGAAGCACTATCGTGAATTATTATACAAAAGAATAGAATATAGTCCCACCTCCCACAATATATGCAACGATAAGCGGATATGGTCAGCTCCTGCGGCAGGGGCTAAGGCATCCAACCTAAGATTATATCAAAGGGAAGAAATAATGAAAGCAGTTAAGTATGTGCAAGATGAAGAGCACTATTCCGAAGATGGAAAGACAGTTTGATGGAAGATTTATTCGGGAGAATACCAATTACAGACCACAAACCCTGAGGTCGCTAAGGTTATCAGGCGCTGGAAAGGTATTGAGGAAAAGGAAAGAGGGGAAACCTCCTTTTATGGGCTGTATAAAGTACCACCCACCAAAATAGACCGTGTAATTGAGGTGGCAAAATTACCCCCTCGGAGGAAGGCCTTAAATAGGGTTTGAGACTTTTCGTTATTTTGAGGAATTTGGGATAACCTGTTGATATTAAAGGGTTTATTGTCGCACAAATACAAAAAGCTAAATTGTTGATAATAAAGGACTTGTTCGGCAAAAAGGGCAATAATGGCGAAAACATCCCCTTTTTTGGGGTTTTCTCGAAGGGGGTAAGGTGATTGTATAGCCTAATAATAGAAAGCCCCATTTTGAAAGGGTTTTCTACTCTATACATCAATAATTTTCTGGTCTGAGATGGTCACAAATGGCAATAACAAGCTCGCAGAATTTTTAGAAAAATCGGATTTTGTCAGCAAAAAATTAAGAACTCATTCAATGTATCAATCCACCCATATCTCCCCAAGGCAAAACTCAGCGTGGGATACGCTGCTATTGCATATTTAATTCGAAGTAAAGCATTTATATTATATTTGATTATTTTCTCATGATCTGTTATTCCATTATCAAACAACCAAAGGAAAAATGAGTTATGAAATGCCCTAAATGTCATCTTGACAATCCTGATGATACCCGCTTTTGCAGCAACTGTGGCACACAGCTTACTCCCTCAGAGGAAATCCCTTTATCCAGGACAGAGACTCTCCGAGTCCCCATGAGAGAATTGACCATTGGAAGCACTTTTGCTAAAAGATACGAGGTAATTGAAGAGCTGGGGGAAAGGGGGTATGGGCAGAGCATAAAATGTCCTCGATAAGAAAATAGAGGGGAAGTGGCATTAGAACTCTTAAAGCCTGAAATTGCCGCTGATGAGGACACGATTAAGCACTTCAGAAACGAGCTGAAATTCGCCCGTAAAATCTCCCACCGGAATGTCTGCCGCATGTATGACCTAAGTGAAGAGGAAGCAACCCACTACATCACCATGGAATATGTGTCTGGGGAGGATTTAAAGAGCTTCATTAGAAGGTCAGGACAATTAAGCATAGGAAAAGCTATTACCGTAACCAAGCAAGTGTGCGAGGGGCTGGCTGAAGCTCATCGGTTGGGAGTGGTGCACCGGGATTTAAAGCTCCAGAACATCATGATGGATATAGAGGGGAATGCCCGGATTATGGATTTTGGCATAGCTCGCTCCCTGGAGGCCAAAGGGATAACAGATGCGGGGGTGATGATTTGCATTCAGGGGTACATGTCTCCAGAACAGGTGGAGGGGAAGGAGGCAGACCAGCGTTCTGACATCTATTCGTTGGGAGTCATTCTTTACGAGATGATTACTGGGATTCGATGGGGGAGTAAAGAGGTTATTAAAATAGGCTTCCAGCCATCCATGGTGAAACCGACCCCAGAGTTTTCCCAGGCTATGGTTGCTTTCGGGGATTCTCCTCTAGGGTAACCGGATAGGGTCTCCGACCCTGGGTTACTTTCCGGTGGAGGGTGGACGCCATTCATGGCAGGTAGTTATAGTTGAAAATCTTGAGAGGAGGGTAAGAGTCCTATTTTTGATTGCCCCACCACCAGGCTACTTTTCCAATAATGTGATTTGGCTTTGTTTTTGGAATCACAATTGATTTATGCTTTCTCGTGTCATTGGGTAATAATACATATTCTTTTTCTGCCAGGTGCAAGTATCTTATAGCGATACGGCCATTGTATCTGGCGGCAACAATCTTATTCTCTAATTCTAAGGGATTGTTTTCATTTAGATCGATGGCTATTACAAAGCCATCGTTGATAATAGGATGCATGCTATTACCTCGGACACGGAGGCAACGGTAGGTATGTCCTCGATTAACCAATGTTTCATGGACACAAATAAAGCCTTCTATATCCTTATCATTTATACTTAAAGGGTCGCCGGCGGCGACAGATTCTGATATTATGGGTATCGAGATACATTCACTATCATAGATTTGATTCTGGAGAGATTCTTTTTTTTCTGCACTGGTGACGATTATTTGAGGAATCTTGTAAATAGCTTCTTTTTCTCTCACTGTTGCTGCAAATAGTTCTTTCGATTCTTTTCCTGTCAGAAGCCACTCCATAGATACATTGGCATATCTTGCTATTCTGAGCATGGCATCATAATTGGGGAGTATACTCTTTCTGTAATATCGATTTACAGCTTGGTGGGTGACCCCGCATATTTTAGCTATCTTGGTTTGAGGTAATCCTTTGAATATATTTTTAATCCTTTTTAATATCTCCGATCTTTCTATTTCCATGGCATCTCAACCTTATGTTAATTTTCTACTTGACAAAAGGTGCACACTAAATTTATACTAACAATATACAATATATACTAAGGGAGTATTTTGATAGCTCTTGGAGGACGAGGTTGGAAAATCGATGTCCCTTTCATAATCAAGCAATAATATAACCCGGGGGCGAAGTAGATTTACCATCCCGTTCCTTACCAGATGGGAGTTCAGTTCGCTACTGTCAATACTCCCACCTTTTTGGCGAGGAGAAAAATCTATCTCCCTCTGTATTAAACTTTATTTTTATAGCATAAGGTGATTAATAAGTCAATAGCTAAGTGGAATATCTTACACCTTAATTTCAATCTTTGGGAGGTTTAAAATTTGGGAAGGTTGAACATCAATACTTATATATCAAATTATGAAACTTTGTTAAGGGAAAAGGCATGATTTTTCTGTAAACAGTCTAAGCTGACTATAAGGGCTCTTAGTCAGCTTTTACTAAAGGGAGGCTAATAATAAATACAAACCCGGGGGCGAAGTAGATTTACCCTCCTGTTCCTTACCAGATGGGAGTTCAGTTCGCTACTGTCAATACTCCCACCTTTTTGGCGAGGAGAAAAATCTACCTCCCTCCGGGTAAAGCAATCATATATAGCAGAAGTTGATTGGTAAGTCAAAGCCTAACATGATAAATTTTTGTAAATATAATGAGCAGGAGATCAGTTTTAAATTATCGGATTTCACTAACTCTATTCATCTTTAACTAAATAATCGTTATAGTTATCAATGCGGCGTTTTTAATCTTATTTTATCTTAATACAATTTAAGTAATTTCTTTACCATGTAATAATCTTCATAAATCTTTGATATTAGGCAGCTTCAGAGACATTATGTATTATTTAGAAATATAATTCGTTTTTTACTTGACAAATGCAACTTAGATAGATATATTAATAGATGATTAATTGCTATTATGATTTATAAGCTGACAAATGGGAGCTATTTTAAACATTAAAGGAGGGCGGAAGAGATAAATATATAGCCTATCCAAATAGGGAATTAAGTTTGGGATTCGGCAAAAGGGAAATACCTAGTATTTTAGAACAGTAATTTAAATGGGGGGGTGTAAATGAATTTTAAGAGTTTACTTTTTGTCAAGCCGTTGGTTTTCTTCTTGGTTTCTTTTCTGGCGTTTGCTGGTTTTCCTTTCGGTTTTCCTAAAAATGCAGTAGCAGAGGTTGAGAAAGGGGATATTGTAGGAGTAGTCTTCCAAAAGGAAAAAATTAGCCTTATGGGTGCAGAAGAGGTTAGAGCTATATGGCCTACAATATTACAGCAATATCGCCCAATGGCGGAGGCAGAGGTTAAAGTTATTAATACTGAAACAGGCGAAACCTATATCAGCAATAAAAGCGACAAGTATGGAATCTACAAGATAGAAGGTATTCCGGCAGGAGAATATAAGATTGTTGTAACCATAGAAGAAAGGGATTACGTCTCTGATATAGTTGTTAAAGTTGAGCCCAATAAACAAATTCCGCTTCCCCTGATGCTGATAACGACAAAGGCTGCGGGAATATTGATGGTGATCTTGCTCGGCTCAGGTGCGTCTCTTGGTTATCTAATATATAGAGTCTATGCAAGTCCCGCCACACCAGGTTAATAGGATTAAAGCTCTCCTAACCATACCAACCGAGCTGCAAACTTCAAGCACCTACCTGAACATAGCTAAGGTAAACAGAAGATTCGCGAATAAGAGGGGGAAATAAGTTTAATAAGGGGAGTAGGGGTAGTTTTTTCTTTCATTCCAGACAGATTACTCTACTCCCCTATTTCACTTTGAGAGTAAACAAGTTATGTATATTCCTAAAAAAAAATTCCTGTTCTATTTAAGTATAATATTCTTAATCATAATAACCGCTCCTCTATCAGGCTCTTCGGGAAGAGCCAAAAGAGCACAGAAAAGCTCCAGGATCCCCCCTTCGGTATATTCTGCCGATATAAAAATAGGACCCTTCCGGCTGAAGCCCTCCTTCTCTATAAAAAATGCCGGATATGATAGCAACATCTTCTATTCACCCCACCAGCCGGTAGCCGATTATACGGCGACTCCAACGGCTGGTCTGCGCTCGGTCCTCCTCTTGGGCAACAGGGGATTTCTGCATTTTGGTGGAGAATTTGGTTTTCTATGGTTTGCCAGAACAGCTTCTCAGAATTATCTGAATCGGTATGCTGATGCTCATTTGGAATTTTATCTTTCAAGGTTCACTTTTTACATTGAAGAGGGATATGCCAAGGCGCGGGAGCGCTTTGGCTATGAGATCGATATAAGAAGCCTTCATACAACGAATAGCCTTAATATGGGTATCAGCTACGAACCATCGGATAAGGTCTCTCTTAAATTTGCCTATAATCAGGACCTCCTGAGTTATGACTCCCAAGCCACCTTTAGAGGTTATAGGTTGGATGAGATTTTAAACCATAAGAAAAACTCCTTTGGTCTCACTTATAGGCAGCAGATACTCCCCAAAACTGCCGCCTTATCGGAGTTCAATTATATCAGATATGATTTTGATAATCCCACCAGCAATTTGAGCTCCACCTCCTATCGGGCGTTATGGGGAGCTGAATTTGACCCCACCGCCTTCATCCAGGGCATCTTCAAAATAGGCTTTTCCTATTTAACCTTTCCATCCCCTGATATTAAGGATTATAAAGGGTTAGCGGGTTCGGCTTCCTTAAGATTCAGGTTTTCTGATTATACCTACTTCTTACTGGATTTTAATCAGGATACCTACTTCTCTTACTGGGCTTATTATTTCCTCAGCAAGTTGTATGGGGGGACATTGGGGTTTTACCTTTCTGAAAGGATAAGAGTAGATGTAGGCGGAACATTGGTCAACAATTTCTATGAAGCCACTGAGACCTGGAAAGAGGAGAGGTGGATTGATAAATTGAACCTCTACCGGGTAAACATATTATATAGATTAGCCGAGTCGATTAGCACCGGCGTGGGGCTTGGCTATCTGAAAAGAACATCCCTCTGGTGGGGCTATGAATGGGATGGGTTTACCATTTTCAGCCTGATAAGCTATGAATTTTAGGAGCTTAAAAATGATTGCTCATAGAAGATTATGGCTCTGCATTTTGATTCCTGCTATCAGTCTATTTATTTGCCAATGTTCTCCTAAAGCGGTTAATGGTCAGAAGCCACCAGCAACCCCTGAATCTGCTCTAAAGGATGTTCCGCAAAAGATTCCTCTACCAGAGAGCCGAGAAGAAAAAGATCAAGGCCCTAATGCAAACCCCGAGACCAAGACCGTACAAGATATCCTTAGGGATTATATCATCGGAGCCGAAGACCTTATTGATGTCTCAGTTTATGAGCTGCCGGATATGGACAAGACGGTGCGGGTCTCCGGTGAGGGGCTGATATCCCTGCCTTTCATCGGGGAGATTAAAGCAGAGGGCTTAACCCAACAGGAATTGGAGAAAAAAATCAAAAGCCTCCTGTCGGAAAGATATATCACTAACCCTCAGGTGACCGTATTCATAAAAGAATACAGAAGCAAGAGGGCATCTGTAATAGGAGCGGTGGAGAACCCTGGCTCCTATCCATTGATAGGAAGAAGGACTATCCTGGATGTTATCTCCGAGGCTGGTGGCATTACCGAGAAAGCTGGCAAAAAACTCTATCTGATTAGAAGATTCTCCTCGGGGAACTCTCACGAGAGCATTCTCATTGACCTGGAGGAGCTGATTGAAAAGGGGAACCCAGAGCTGAACCTACCGGTTCAGGCTGGAGATGTTATAAGCATTCCTCCTGAGAAGTTTATATATATTTATGTCTTTGGGGCAGTCAATTTGCCGGGGCAGTTAGAGGTTAAGGAATCGGAATCAATTACCGTCTTGCAGGCAATCACCAAGGCAGGTGGGCTCACCGACAGGGCAGCTAAAACAAGGGTTGAAATCATTCGCCAGGACAAAAGCGGCAAAAAGATAAACATCAAGGTAAATCTCAAAGACATTATCAAGGGGAAGAAGAAGGATATCATCCTCCAAAAGGATGACATTGTCATCGTTCCGGAGACCTTTTTCTAATGAGAGATTAAAAGGTGAGAGAGATGGAAGAGAATCTGGATAGGGAAGTCGATATTAGAGAGTATTGGCATATCATAAAGAAGAGGCGATGGACCATCTATACTGTGGTCATAATTCTGGTAATCACAGTAACTATCGGCTCTTTCATCGCCAAGCAGACCTATAAGGCAACCGCCGCCCTACAGATCGAGAGGGAAAACCCGAAGGTGTTATCCTTTGAAGAGATATTTGCTATTGACGCCTCCCAGCAGGATTTCTACCAGACCCAATATAAGCTTATCCAGAGCCGTTCCCTGGCAAGGAGAGTAATCAAAAAGATGAATTTGACCTCCCATCCTGAATTTTCTCCGGAAAATAAAGGGGGGATTTTAGGGAGGATAAGAAATATATTTCGAAGTGATAAAGGGGAGAAGAGCGAGAAGATGGCGGACCCTTATACCGGCATCATTAACACCTTTTTAAAAAAGTTAGAAGTGGAGCCCATTAGAAACAGCAGGCTGGCTGAAATCTCCTTCCTAAGCCATAATCCAAGGCTTTCCGCCGAGGTGATCAATGCGGTGGCGGAGGGCTTTATCGAGGCGAACCTGGAGGCGACATACTTCGCCTCCCGAGAAGCACACGATTTCCTGAGCAAGCAGATTGAGGAGCTGAGAAGGGATATCGCCGTTAAAGAGGAGGAGATGCAACACTATGCCGGGCAGAAAGATATCATCTCTATGCAAGGGGATGAGAATATCATTATAAGCAAGCTGGCAGACCTGAGTGCTGAATATACCAGGACTCAAACGGAAAGGATAGCCAAGGAATCCTATTACAATCAGGTGAAGAACGCCTCTCCCGATTCCATCCCAGAGGTGTTAAGAAATCCTGTGATTCAAGACCTCAAGAAGGAATATGCCAGGCTGGAGAGGGAATTTGCCCAAAAATCAAAGAGCTTTAAGGCAGAATGGCCAGAAATGGTCCGGCTCAAATCAGAGTTCGAAAATGCAAAACAGAGACTGGATAAGGAGCTAAACGATATAGTAACCAAGGTGAGGAAATCAGCAGAATCGGAGTATAAAACAGCCCTGTCAAGGGAGAGGGGATTAAAGGGGATGCTCGATAAGCAGAAAGTTGAGGCAATAGAGCTCCACAGAAATTCCATCCTCTACACCACTTTGGAGACCGAGGTGGATAATAAGAGAAAGCTCCTGGACTCGATGATGAAAAGGGTGGATGAAGCGGGTGTCTCGGCAGAGTTAGGGAGTTTGGGGACCAGCAACATCAGAATAGTCGACCGAGCAGAGATTCCCCAGACCGCCTACCGACCGAGAAAGGAGTTGAACATTATGTTGAGCATCATTGTAGGATTGATGCTGGGGACCGGCTTAGCCTTCTTCTTTGAGTATTTGGATAGCTCTTTGAAGAACAAGGAGGATGTGGAAAGGTATCTGAACCTTCCCACCCTAGCTATCATTCCATCCTTGGATGGCTTAAGAAGTTCAAAAGCTGACAAATATGGATACGGCTCTTATTACGGGGATAAGAGCTCGGAAAAACTGCCAAAATCTATTGAAAAAATTGCCCAGACCAATCCCATGTCTTCTATCTCCGAAGCCTACAGGTCAATCCGCACCTCTCTATTGCTGTCATCTCCAGAATCCCCACCGCAACTTATATTAGTTACCAGCAGCCAACCCTATGAGGGAAAAACAGCAACGGCAGTAAATCTTGCCATCACCTTAACTCACTTAGATAAAATGGTTCTCTTGCTTGAAGCTGACCTCAGGAAGCCCAAGCTTTCCCGTATATTCAATATTAAAAAAGACCCTGGATTAACTAATTTTCTTACCCAAAACATTGACATGGCTACCGTAATTAAAAAGACAGACATTTCCAATCTATTTATTATTACTTCTGGTAAATCACCTCCTAATCCATCAGAATTGTTGAGTTCTTCAAAGTTTAATGACTTGCTTAAAGATTGCCGTAGTCCATTCAGTCACATAATTATTGATTCTCCACCTATACTTCCCTTTACCGATGCCCAGCTGTTGGCTGATAAAGTTGATAGGGTGATATTGGTGGTCAAGGGGGCAGATACGCCAAGAGAGGCGGTGATGATGGGGAAAGAGAAATTAGACAATGCCAAAATAGTAGGGGTTGTACTTAACAATTTAGATGTCATAGAACATCATCATTATTACCGGCATTATTACTACTACGGTAAGAAATACCAAGATAAAACGGGGCGAAAAGGGGAAAGGGCTCTGTAAAAGAGTTCTATTTTTATATTTGAAATATCCTTGTTCTGTCTCATGAGATGAGGGAATTTGGGGGAATGATGAGCTCAACCTAATATAAATAATGTGGATAGGAAAAGCCCCTCTCTTTATTTAAAGCGTACAAAGGGGGGCCTAAAATCTTTAGCTAATTTACCAGTTTGGAATGATGGTTGAAAGAAACGACAATCCCTGGGGAAGAGAGATAATCATTACCAGAACCAGCAGATGCCAGGGGCGAATTTTGAAAATTATTAGAGGTGAAAAGGTAAAAGTTCCTGGTGAGGATGCCCGTCGCATCCTGTTTTTAAACAAGGGAATGGTGAATGTAGAGGTAACCACTAATAGCGAAGTTTCCCGCACTAAATTGACGCCGGGCAGAGCCTTTAGTTTTAACTATGGAGCAGAGGGAAGGGTATTAGCCCTGACCGACAGCGAGGTTGTCGAGTTTTCTTATCAAAGATAGACCATGCAAGATGGAAACAACACAGGGTATTAGGATAGTAAAGATTAATTCACATCTTCGGCTAATTGATGCGAGGTTCTAAAATGAACCATTATAGTCAAGGTGGAAATAATTCTCCTAAGTGGTATGCCATTTATACTCGAAGTCGGCACGAGTTTAAGATCAACCATAAATTAACTGACAAGCAGTTGGAGACCTTTCTGCCCGTAGTTAAATCTCTGCGGCGGTGGAAGGATAGAAAGAAGTATATTGAAAGACCACTGTTTTCTGGATACTTATTCCTCCATTGCCAGATGGATGATTATAAATACTTGGAGATACTTAAGACAAATGGGGTGGTCAGAGTCCTGGGGACTAACAGGAGGGAGTTGTCCCCCATTCCGGATGAAGAGATTGAATCGGTCAGGATATTGACCGAGAATAACCCTTTCATTAACTACCACCCCTATGTGAAAGAAGGCGAGAAAGTAGAGATAGTAAATGGTCCCTTGACCGGTGCTCAAGGGATTCTGGCGCGGAGGGAGTTGTATAAATCAACTGTAGTAGTTTCGGTCCACCTGCTGGGAAGAAGTATCTCGGTGGAGGTGGATAGCTGCGATATTGAGGCCTGCTGAGGTGGTCTGGGGGGCGGTTCCCCCTGTTAATCCTATCAGCAGCGCCGTAAAGGTCAATAATCAGAAAGCGTGAAAGAGGCTGATGTAGCTGAGAGGGCGGAGCTGTATCTTTTGGTGGGAACGAAAAATCAAAGGGTCAATAAAGAGAGTCTCCTATATATTCCTTTCTTTTTGGATAACCTTAAAGAGGCAGTGGAAAGCATAAAAGACTAAGATTTAAGCTGAGTTCATTATGTTAGATGCGATAATTGTCGGTTCAGGTCCTGCTGGGAGCCATGCAACATATCTGTTGGCAAAGATGGGATACCAGGTTTTGCTAATAGAGGGGAGAAAAACCCCTAAGCAATCTATAAACTGCTCCGGCATAATAGGTCTGGAGGCATTTCGGGAATTTGACCTCTGGGAGGTTCCTATTTTAAATTGCATTAACAAATTCAAATTTGTATCCCCCAGCGGTAAATCATTTATATACCATTCTGATGCTGACCTGGCTTTTGCGGTAGACCGCTCTGGCTTTGACTACTATTTGACCAGAAGGGCAATAACTGCTGGTGCCTCCTTTATTGATGAGAGCTGTGTTAAGAAAATCCAGACAGATGAAAATCAGGTAAAGGTATACATACAATCTAAAGATAATAACTTTGAGTTGAGGGCCAAGGTGGGGGTGATAGCGGTGGGATACGGCTCCCCTTTGGTAGAGATGGTAGGGCTTAAGCGTCCGCCACGCTTCGTTGAAGCAGCTCAGGCAGATATTTATGGCTCAGGATTTGATTTTACCGAGGTATATTTGGGAAACAAGATTGCGCCTGGCTCCTTTGCCTGGCTTATCCCATTGGGAAATGAAAGAGGATTGGTGGGGCTTACAACAGAAAAGAACTCCACTCTGTATCTGCAATTCTTGTTGGATAAACTGAAAGGTGAGAAAGAAATTTCTAGGGTAACAAATTTGCAATACAGCACCATTCCCCTGGGTCTTATTCCCCAGGCTTTTACCAGAAGAATCCTTGTTATAGGAGAAGCAGCTGGTCAGGTGAAGACCACCACCAATGGCGGCATCTACTATGGGATGATAGGTGCGGAGATAGCTGCTAAGGTCTTAAAGAAAGCTTTTCAGCAGAACCGCTTTGACGAAGAGATCCTACATCAATACGACCAATTGTGGAGAGCAAAGCTCGGTCCAGAAATTCGGTTAGGGCTTAAATTAAGGCAGATATATTCCCATCTCAGCGATTCCAAGATAGATATGCTCTTCAACCTTGTTAGCATGGATGGGCTATTGCCCCTCATAAAGAAAAATCTCAATTTTGACTGGCATCAAGGGTTGATCTCATCCCTAATTACTACACCTCTTATCAGGCGGCTTTTCGGCATCAAGCTTCAAAGTGGAGACGCAAAAGAGCAAATTTAAAAAGTTTGAAAAAATACTAAGCAAGAAGGTTTAACTTATTAAATAAATTATGCCTGATAGAAAAATTAAAATTTGTGATCACATCATTGAAGGTGGAATAATTCTCCTGATAATTTTCAGCCCTTTAGCCTTTGGCTCGGTTGAGCCCTGGGCTTACTCAATTATTGAAATTATGGTCATTTTTCTAACCCTGATATGGCTCCTTAAAATATGGATAAAGAACTCAGCCAAAAATAGAGATGCTAAACTATCTACTTTCAGCTTAGATTACATTAGAACCCCTCTTAACCTTCCTATCCTTATTTTTCTTGGATTTATTCTCTTGCAATTAATACCCCTGCCTGAACCTGTTCTGAAGGTTGTTTCTCCAAATACTCACGAAATTTATGTTAAAAGCCAGAAGCCAATCAATCAAATACGCAACGAACAGTTATCACCAGAAAAGAGCATAGGCTCTCGGTCGCTATCCCTTAATCCCTATGCCACCAAAAATGCGCTCTACAAAATAGTCGCCTATTTTTTACTCTTTTTCCTTATCGTAAACAATGTAAATAGTTTTAAGAACATCAAGAGAATCCTCACTTCCATCGTCATATTTGCTTTTTCCTTATCCCTTTTTTCAATTATTCAGCAACTGACCTGGAACGGCAAAATCTATTGGTTTAGAGAATTAAGGTATGGCGGAGGTCCTTTTGGTCCTTATGTGAACCACAACCATTACGCCGGCTATATGGAAATGGTAATTCCTTTGGCAATTGGTCTAATATTTATCAATAAGGATATCAATAAAAGGTTGATGTTAGGTTTTATGACCGTAGTTATGGCTGCGACTGTTTTTATGTCTCTTTCGAGATCGGGTATGGTCAGCTTAATTTGCTCCCTTGTTTTTCTTTCGCTGATGCTGTCTTCTGCAAAGAATCCTAAACATTCGTTCCCCATTGTATCTTTAATAGTTATAGGGCTTCTGCTATTCCTTGCCTATATAGGGATATTATCCGATTCTTTGAATCGTATATTAACGCTAACTGAGCCAGATAAGCTCCTCCAGGAGATGCGTCCAAAGGTATGGAAAGATAGTTTAAATATTGTAAAGGACTTTCCTATATTAGGTTCGGGACTGGGCACTTATGAAAATATATTCCCCAAATACAAATCTTTTAGCCAACAGGTAATTTATTTGTATACTCATAATGATTATCTTCAAGCATTAACAGAATCCGGTGCTTTAGGGTTCTCGATAATTTTATGGGGGATTATAACTTTTTCCATAACTATCTTTAGATATGTTAAAAAAGACTCTATGACCCTTTGTTTATCAGCATCGGTTTTAGCAATAGGAATTCACAGCTTTTTTGATTTCAATCTGCACATCCCAGCCAATGCGGTCATTTTATCCATAATAATTGGGTTACTCTTTGCCTGGAATTATACAAGTGGTTATGGAAAAATCGCAGCAGACAAAAACAGACTATAAACCCAATTCAGCATAATTGCACCATTAGAAATGATGATACCCCTGGCAGAAAACAAGGTTCTTTTTGAAAATAGATTTTATCTCTATCTAATAATTTCTGCCTTATTATTAATATTAGTCCTCTTACTAATCTTCCCATTCAAAAATTTGCTTTCGGCTCTTTATTTCCAAAGATATGAGGAGATGCAAAGAGATGGAAAGCAGTTGGATGAGCAAATAAAGTATTTATACAAAAGCATCACTATAAATCCAGACAATCCAAAATATCTTGATGAGTTAGCAGACCTGTTCTTTGTATACCATGAAACTGACCTCACTTATATTAAATCTGAGGCAGAATTAAGAGAAGTAAACCAACGCTCAAATTTTATTAATCATCCACATTTTTCAAATATATTTGGCTTACCAACAATATCCTCAGATACCCCCTTTTATAAATTGATGCCCCTCTCAGCACATCTGCAATCTATAAAACTCAATCCCCTTAATGCGGATAATTACCTAAAATTAGGGCTACTTTTATCAAATTTCTTGTCTGAAAACAAAATCGATGTACTGCTTAAGCAAGCGGTCAATCTTGAACCACAAAACATCCATTTCCATTATGCAATAGGAAGTCGTTATTTATGGAATCAAAGAATAGAAAAAGCTCTGGATGAATTCAAGCAGGTATTATATATAGCTTCAAACCAAAGGACTAACGAATTCATCGACATATACCTACCAGAGATTATGAGCCAATCATTTCTATTGATAAACGATGTGGAGCTTATAAAAGAGATTATTCCCCACTCTTACTATTGCTATTTAAAATTTGCCCAGTTTTTGGCTGATAGAAATATGCCCATCGATTCTAAAGAATACTTTTATAAAGCATACGACATAGCGCCAAAAGACAAAAGGGAAGGGATATTATTCAGCCTCGCCGTACAATTAGCGAAATTTAAACAGTGGGATGAACTAATAAAACTAATCAAAACATACGAAGAAATAAAGACCGATGATAAGAACTCTTATCGGTTTAATATCTTGCTTATCCAGGCTTATTATAACAAAGGGGAGTATGAGAAGGTTATTCAAACTGCTGATAATGCCCTATTGCTCGACCCCTCAAATTCAAACTTATATTATTACAAGGGACAATCTTACTCCCAGATCTCGCAAAATATGAAAGCTGTTCGCGCATTTGAAGAAGCTGTTGAATATGCTCCTGAGGATATATATATGCGCATAAACTTAGCCAACGCTTACCAGTCAATTGGAGATATGAAAGAAGCTCTCAATGAATGGCAAAAGGTTTTAAGAATGAGCTCAGCAGACAAAAGATATGAGAACATTACCAATCAAGCGATAAATCAAGTTATCAAAATTAAGGCTTATCTTGATAAGAGCAAACAAAGGATATATTAAACTTAAAATATAAATACTATGAATTTTAGCAAAGCTCCCCATCGAGTAACACAGCGAGATTTTCTAATTACATTAGCAACAAATATTTTTATTCAAGCCTGTGGTGTGGCTACAGGTATAATAGCTGCCCGCCTTTTACTACCCGAAGGTCGCGGAGAGCTGGCTGCTGTGCTTCTATGGCCCACCATCTTTGCTGCTATCGGCATATATGGGACAAATTGGGTAATAACACGCGAGATTGGACAAGACCGCTTCAAAGAGCCTGACTTAGCAAGGACATCTGTAACATTGGGCTTGGTTCTTGGAATCATCGGGATGGCAATTGGCTATTATCTTATACCTTTGCTTCTACCGGCAGATAAAGCCCATCTCATATGGCTGGCACGCATATTTCTTCTCTTACTGCCTTTAAATTACATAGCCCTTAATCTATTAGGACTTGACCAAGGCGCGCTTAGATTTAAGCGTTATAATTGGACACGGGCGTTCTTTTACATACCATACTTATCAATGCTTATTAGCTTTTATATATTGAAAAAAGCGTCTGTCCTCTGGTTCGTTATAGCAAATTTAATCGGCTGGCTAATTGTAGCTTTAGTCCGTTTAATTATTTACAGAAAATCAGTCCGAGCCGGCAAACCTGATTTGGGATTATATAAAAGAATCTTAGCTAAAGGTCATGGCTTCAATGGTGCTGCTGTAGCTATGCAAGCTGCCTTGCGGCTTGACCAGATAATTCTGGTCTCCTTTTTAGGCTCCGCTCAATTAGGATTTTATGTGGTAGCGTTGTCCTTTGCCTCAGCCCATGCTGCTCTTGGATTGGCGCTAGCTATAGTCACCTTTGCCTCTGCAGCTCAGCGGCAAGACAGAAAAACAGCTGGTGAATTCTTAGCCCGTATATTTCGCCGGTCTATGCTGCTCTATATGTTAGCTTCAGCTGGAGTAGCACTGCTGTCGCCAATCTTGATTGTGCCCCTCTTCGGAAAAGAATTTGCTCCGGCTATTGTTCCCTGTTCTATACTGGCTATTTTCACCGGCTTATCCTCCTTAGCAAGGATTCTCGATGAAGCACTCCGGGGGGAGGGGCTTCCTGTTCCGGGAATCTGGTCTAAGGTCTGGGGTTCGCTGACCTTAATTCTTTTAGCGTGGGTGCTCATCCCAGGCTTTGGCATTACAGGGATGGCTTGTGCTGCCGTAGGAAATGGATTAACTCAGGTACTCTATTTAAGTAGAAAAGCCAACGCCTACTTCAAAATCTCATGGATGGACCTGTGGGGAATCAGACTCTCCACGGCAAAGGATTTATTAAATAACGCTTACAGAATCCCTTCAGTATTAAGTCATTAATAATGAAATTTTACATTAATATAGTAACTAATTAGCGTTGAATAGAAGCTAAGCATCATCTGATAAAAGAGGTCCATGCAAAGAGCCTTCAAAAGTGCTACACGACATATTGAGCTAATATGGATTGTAATCTTTTTCATTGTCTTTGGTCTTAGCTCGTTACTTCGCGTTTTTACTTTTGCTAAAGAAGATATTGTATTAACAACTCCAATCATAATATTGATGTTTGGTGCCATATTTTCGGGTTTTTTTAATAAATGGAAAGACTTAAATATTATAAATAGAAATAAAATTCTGGATAATGATGACCGCAAATTTCGCAAACTTGCTATATTTTTCTTATTAGCTTTTCTGTTTTGGGCTTTATTTGGCTGTTTTAGAAATATTGACCAATCTTATTTGATAATAGGATATGTTTTTTCATACTTTATATTGATAATTTCACTAATAATAGCAAAACCTGATTCGTGGCCTGTTATGTCTCTGAAAGCAGGGTTCTTCTTTTCTTTAATTTTTACTGTAATAGCATTAATAATATGGATTGAGCAGGGAGCTTCTGGACGAATGACGGCTTTAATGGCGCCTGCATCGCAAGCAATGATCGCTTCTTGCATAATATTTTGTGGCTTTGCTATTAAATCTTTTTCATGGCGTTTTGCAGGGATAATATTGGCTGTATTCACTGTAATTCTTTGCGATTCAAGAACTGCTCTTTTAGCTCTTATAGCTGCTTGTACAACGATTATTATTATAAAGATGAAAGTTCAAGGTAGGCGTAAATATTTTGCTTTAAAATTGTTTGCTATAAGTTTTGCTATTGTCTTTTGTATTGTGTTGTTATTTTGGTCTGAGTCATACCATTATATTTCGGATTGGGTAGCGAATGTTTTATCATTGTATGATCCACATAGAGGAATTCAAGCCGGTTTTTCTAGCAGAACTATCGTTTTTAGAGAATCGTATGAATTATTTTTATCGAGACCAATTTTTGGATGGGGATTCAGGATATCTGAGAATTTATTAATTACGTCAAGCTCTGCCCATAATGGATATTTGCAAACTCTGGTTGATGTTGGTTTGCCTGGTTTCTTATTCGCAATATTATGCTATTTGTTAGCCACGGTTAGAATATACAAGCGGTATCAAAAGCGTAGAAGTGACATAGATTTAGCTTTTTTAGCTATCCTTATATTTAATGCTTTTTTTTCCATAGGTGAGAGATATTTATTCAATGTTGGAAATTTATTAAGTATCTTGCTAATTGCAGCAGTTTGTCTTCCCACAGCTCATAAGCAATTATAAAAAGGAATCAATTAGAAATGGCACCAATAGCAATTATTTACATTAATTTTGGACCTTATCACCTGGCACGAGTTGCTGCCTTTGCCCATCTTGTGCCCGAGGTGGTTGGAATCGAAATTGCCGGTCAAGTAAATCGTCGCCCTTGGCGACCATCTAAAGAGAAGCTCCCTTTCTGGCTGGCAACCCTATTTAATTCTTCCTTTGAAACAGTGCCAGTGAAGGAACAGGTTAAAGCTATACATTCTTTTTTGAATAAAGAAAAACCTAAGGTATTAGTCATAGCCGGCTATAGTGAACCGGTGATGCGGGCTGCGGCAGCCTGGGCTAAGAAAAATAGAGCCATTTCCATTTCATTATGTGATTCCTGGGAGAAGGACAAACCGCGATATTGGGTCAAAGAGAAGATCAAAAGCTTCATAATCAAGAAACTTTACCATGCAGCATTTGTGAGTGGGGAGAGGTCCTATGCTTACATTAAAAGCCTTGGCATGGCAGACGATTTTATATGGAAAGGGACAGATGTGGTTGATAATTCCTATTTTGGGAGAAATTCTAATATTATAAGGTCAAAAAGGGATGATTTTCGCCAAAGGATGAAATTACCAGAACAATATTTCCTTTATGTAGGGAGGTTTTCCCCGGAGAAGAATTTGCACCGATTGCTTCAAGCTTATAATCAATATCGCAAAAAAGGAGGCAAATGGGATTTGGTGCTGGTGGGCAGTGGACCCCAGGAACAAGAGCTGAAAACCATAGCGAAAAAGGAGAATATCGCGGGTCTTCACTGGAGAGGATTCAAGCAGTATGAAGAACTTCCCGCTTATTACTCCCTTGCTTCCTGCTTTGTATTGCCCAGTCTTTCAGAACCCTGGGGTTTAGTAGTCAACGAAGCGATGGCTTGTGGGCTTCCGGTTCTGGTGAGCCGACACTGTGGCTGCCTCCCAGAGCTTTGTCATCGAGGTATTAATGGCTTCGATTTCGACCCTTTGGATGTAGCAGGGCTTGCTGATTTAATGCTCCGTATGTCAAGTGGAGAAATAGACCTGAAATCATTTTCAGAAGCCTCCCGGCGTATTATAAGCCTTTATACCCCGGAGACCTGGGCAAGGTCATTATATGATTGCATTATAACTATAAATAGAAGGTGTTGAAACTTAGGCGTAGGAGCTTTTAATAAGTTTTGCATTTTTGAAATTAAATTATGAATATGTTAGAAAAAAAGCAAAAATATATTACTAATTAGCTATGAAGATAAGTTATAAGCTACCTGATTTTTTAATTGTAGGGGCAGCAAAAAGTGGAACATCCAGCTTGTGGTACTACCTTAAACAACATCCTCAAATATTTATGCCAGAGATTAAAGAACCATGGTTTTTTGCTTACGCAAATGATCCGCCAAATTTTAGCTATCCAAAAAGATTAAATAAAATTATAACGCAATTTGATGATTATATTAAACTATTTGTTAAACTTAAATCAAATCAAATAGCTGGTGAAGCTTCTCCTGTTTATTTATTTTTATATGAAAAATCTATACATAATATAAAGAAGTATATTCCACATTGGAGGAATTTAAAAATAATTATCATACTAAGAAATCCAATAGAAAGGGCTTATTCTAATTATTTACATCATGTCAAAGTAGGCGTTGAGCATCTGCCTTTTGAAGAAGCCATAAAAAAAGAAGAAGAAAGAGAAAGAAATAATTGCGGAATTGGTTTTCAATATGTAAAATTTAGTTTTTATTACAAAATGGTAGAAGCATATTTAGAAAATTTTAGATATGTTAGGGTGTATTTGTTTGAGGATTTAAAACAAAATCCTTTAAAACTTATAAAAAATCTGTTTACATTTCTCAATGTGGATTCCAATTTTATACCCAAAGATATCCGGAAATATAATGTTTCTGGAATTCCTCGAAACAAGATGTCTTCTATTATAATATCTTTCCTTGCAAAACCAAATTTATTTAAAGATATAATCAAAGTTGTTTCCCCTTTGTCCTCACTGCAAAAATTAAAAAGCAACTTAGAAGCTAAGTTCTTAATAAAGCCTGAGATGGATAAACAAGTTAAAAAATTATTAATTGATATCTACAAAGACGACATAATAAAATTACAATATTTAATACAAAGAAATTTGCGACATTGGTTAATGTAGTTATTTTTAGATAGTAGATTATTTGTTTTTTTGTAAATCTAATGCTATGCTGAAAATTTTATTTGTAACACCTATTTATGAACCTGCTTGGAAGATGGGGGGAGTTGTAAGAGCGGTAAGTTCACTTGCATGTGGTATAAGAAACTTAGGACATGAAGTAAGTGTTTACACAACAAACAGTAACGGTAAAGGATGGTTAGATGTCCCTATAAATATACCGTTGCATAAAAATGGAGTTAAAGTATGGTATTTCAATACCCCATTTCCTAAATTTTATCGTTATTCCAAAAAACTTGCACAAGCTTGTAAAGAAAATGTAAACAATTTTGATATAATTCATATGGCTTCTTTTTGGAATTATCCCGGTATCCCAGCAGCGCGATTTGCTACAAAATATAATATTCCTTATGTTATCTCCACCTTTGGCACGCTCACGCCAGAAGCTATAAACTATAAAAAGTTTAAAAAACTAATTTATATGAAATTTTGCGAGGAAAATATATTAAAACATTGTGACGCCATACATTACGAAACTTATTTAGAAAGATTGAAAATGAGTTATTTCAAAATTAGAAAACCCAGCTTTGTAATACCAAGTGGATTATTTTTTGAGGAATATGAAAATCTTCCTATTTCTTCTGAAAGCAAAAACTATTATGGATTTTCTGCCGACGCTAAAATTATTACTTTTTTAGGACGTCTACATAAAGTTAAAGCGCTGGATGTGTTGATCAAAGCCTTTACTAAAATTACAACAATTTATCCCGAAACCAATTTAATTTTAGCTGGACCTGATGACGGAGAAGAAAAGTTTTTAAAAAAATTGGTCAATGAATTGAACTTAAATAAACAAGTTCGATTTATAGGACCAGTCTCTGGAGAGAAAAAAATGAAGCTTTTTTCTTCTTCCGATATTTTTGTGCTAATTTCCCACTTAGAAAATTTTGGAAATGCTGCCATTGAGGCTATGGCAGCTGGAGTTCCTGTATTGATTTCGGAAAATGTTGGTATTTGTGATGCTGTAAGGGAAGATGGTGCTGGACTGGTAGTGCCTGTAGAAGAAGATGCTATATCTAATGCACTTATAAATATGTTTTCTAATTCAGATAGATTAAAGGAAATGGGCAGAGCAGCCTATCTGTCAGCAAGAAAAAGATTCGATATAAAGTTAGTTGCAAAGCTTACGGCTACGGCTTATGAAGATGTTTTGACCGGAGGAAGAAGTCCTGAATGTAATTGGGCAAATTAAATGACAAAGGACATATTTAAGGATGAAATAAAATATTGTGTTGCTTGTGCAAGTAGGAATATTAAGTTTTGGCTTACTAAAAAGAAGGTGTTTGTTTATAAGATATTCAGATGTTTATCATGTGGCACAGCTTTTCTAAATCCAAGGCCTACAACAAAATATTTGCATAACATTTACAAACATTCTGGGTCAGGACTCCGATATCCCATAACGCTAGAAAATGTTTTAAATAGAGAAAGAGAATATCCAAATGCCACAGTTGATGCCGAAAGGTTAGTCAAGATTGCTCTATCTCTTATGAAGCGTAGAGTCACTAATAAAGCATTGGATATAGGATCCGGCTTTGGATTTTTCTCACAAGCTTGTGTAAAATACGGATTCCAAGTTACCGCAATTAATCCTGGTAAATGGGAAAATAGGATTTTTGAACAGTTAAACGACTTTAAGCCAGTAGAGAAATATTTTGAAGATGTGAAATTTAATAATAAATTTGATTTAATAGTTATAAGTCAGGTATTGGAACATCTACAGGAACCAGAATCAGCTCTTATAAAGGTAAAAAAATTGTTATCTCCAATAGGGGTACTAGCAATAGCTACTCCTAATATTAATTCATTTTCAGTTAAAATACTTCGGTCCCGCGATAACAGTTGTTTGTGGGTACCAGAGCACTTAAATTATTTTTCTCAAAAAGGATTGATTAAGCTTTTACATAAAACAGGATTCTCTGTGTATAAATGTATTGTTCTCTCTCGTATACCTTATAATTTTTTGAGCAATAGATTAAAATTACAAGGATTACCAAGAAAAATTTGCAATGAAATAATTAGGTTATCTCAAAAATTGCCTCTGTCTCTGCTGGATTATTTGGGTCTTGGTCTTTACATAAACATCTGGGCAAAAAACCTTTAAATTCATGAAAATTTCTCTATCAGTAATAATACTTACTTATAATGAGGAGATCAATCTTCCCTGTGCTCTAAATAGTGTAGTTAATTGGGCAGATCAGGTTTTTATTGTAGATTCTTTCAGTACTGACAAAACTCTTGATATAGCTAAAAGTTATAATGTTCCCGTTTACCAAAATCTTTGGAAAGACTGGGCAACTCAGCGCAACTGGGCCCTAGACAATCTGCCTCTTAAACATGATTGGGTGTTATTTTTAGATGCCGATGAATGTGTGAGTACTAAACTTTCAGAGGAGGTAAGAGGAACATTAAAAAATGTTCCAGATGAAGTAAATGGTTTTTATATTAATCGGAGATTTAAATTTCTGGGAAGAGAGTTAAAACATGGGAGCTATAATCCTAATTGGGTTCTGAGGTTAGTTAGAACAAATAAGTTAAGGATTTTATCTGCGGGGGATAGCGAATACTTTAAAGTAGAAGGAAAGGTATTAAGACTGAAATCCTTTATGTTTCATGAAGATAAAAAGGATCTAGCCTTCTTCATTAATAAACATAATAAAATATCCGAATTAGCAACAAAAAAATTATTTAACAAAGAAAAAAATTCCAATGAAGATGACCCCAGAAGATACGCTGTTGAGGGAAAATATAGAGTGTTATTGAAAGAAAACATCTTGAATAAACTGCCACTTTTCTGGAGACCATTTTTTTTGTTTATTTATAAGTATTTCTTAAAATTAGGTTTTATGGATGGAAAAGAAGGTCTTATTTATTATTTCCTTCACGATTTTTGGTATCCATTTCTCATTGACGCTAAGATATTAGAGATGCGAAAAAAACCTAACAAATAACACATCTTGTCAATCGCCTTAAAATATTATGAAACAAGTAATTCAAAACTATAAAACCGGGGAAATAAAGTTAGCTGAAGTACCGGTTCCTTCTATTAAGCCAGGTGGAATATTAGTTAGAAATGTTGATTCTCTTATCAGCGTAGGAACTGAAAAGTTAATGATTGATTTAGCTAAAAAGTCATGTGGGTAAAGCGCTTACAAAACCTGGTTTTCTTAAGCAGTTAAAGTCAAAAACTCGAAAATTAAGGAGGAACAATGAAAAAAGATGTCATTGTTCTTGGTATTCATGATGGACATAATTCCGGGGCTGCACTCGTTAAAAATGGAAAAGTGATAGCTGCTATCTCAGAGGAAAGATTGCGAAATATTAAAAATTACAGCGGTACACCAGAATTAGCTATAAAAGAAGTTTTTAAAATTGCCAAAATAGACCCACAAGATGTAGATTTAATTGCTATTGCAAGTTTAATGAGGACACATCCCCCTTTGGTTGAAGAACCTTTATTTGTAAAGTCATATAGAAAAATAGTGCCTTATATTCATGGGCACTGGTTTTCAAAAATGTATGTTAGTATTCTGCATAAATTAAGAAAAATGGCAGAATTAAAAGAAATTTTTAAAGATTTGAAAATAGAAGACAAAGAGATAACCTTTATAGAGCATCATCATGCCCATGCTGCCTGTGCATACTATCAGAGACCATGGGAAGATAACACCTTGGTGTTAACCTTTGACGGTTCAGGTGATGGAGTTTCCTCAAGTGTAAATATTGGGGATAATTTTAAAATAAAAAGAATTTCGTGGAGTGTTAGCTATAACAGCGTTGGTAATAATTTGTATAGTGAAATCACCGGATACTTAGGATTGAAAAGATGGGAACATGAATATAAGGTAATGGGACTTGCCCCCTTTGGAAGACCAGAATATTGTATTGATAAAATAAGAAGAATTATAAGAATCCATCCTAAAAGACCTCTTGAGTTTCAAAATACAATAAGGGCTTATACTGTTGATATTCAAAAGAAACTTAGGAAATTATTAGCTGAAGAAAGATTTGATAATATAGCTTCTGCATGTCAGAAATACTATGAGGAACTTTTAATTCAATGGGTAAAAAATTGTATTAAAGAAACAGGTATTCGAAAACTTGTATGTGCAGGTGGGATGTTCTTGAATGTAAAAGCAAATAAATTGATCAGGGAGTTAGAAGAAGTTGAAGATGTCTTCTTTTATCCACCAGCAGGAGATGAAGGCACTCCAGTTGGAGCAGCTCTTGAAGCATATTACAGATACTGTGAAAGAGAGGCAATAACACCTAAAAAGCATCCATTTGGAGATTTATATTACGGGAGAGAGTTCGATAACGATTATTTTAAATTTGTTATAGAAAAAAAAGGCTGGTTAAATAAAGCAATTTATACAGAAAGTATAGCTGAAGAAATAGCAAGTTTGATAGCTAAAGGCAAAATAATAGCGGCATTTTGGGGACGGGATGAATTTGGACCAAGGGCATTAGGCAACAGGAGCATAGTAGCTGATCCGAGAGACCTAAGAGTTATTTCTAAATTAAATTTTGCTATAAAGCAGAGAGACTTCTGGATGCCTTTTGCACCTTCAATTTTGGAAGAGAAAATCGAAGATTATTTAATAAGCCCGCATCCTGCAAGATACATGGTAGAAGCCTTTGACACTAAAGACAAAGCAGAAGAAATTATAGTAGGTTTACACCAAGCAGATAGAACTTGCAGACCCCAAACGGTGAATGAATGGAACCCAAGATGGAGAAAACTCATCGAATCTTTTCAAGATTTAACTGGAGTTAGTGGAATAGTAAATACATCATTTAATCTTCATGGATATCCGATTGTGGGAAGTCCCGAAATTGCGGTAGAGACCTTTGAAAATAGTGGTCTTGACGGTCTGGCATTGGGAAACTGGTTAATATTGAAATAAGAAATTTCAACATCTACCAGCCTTTTTATTACTACCTTTTTGATGTTGCTAAAATGCTCTTCAAATAATATATTTTTTCCATATAAATTCGTACTCCGTTATTGATTAAACTTTCTTAGAATTTATTCCTATAATCAAAAGAAAATCCAATAGTTTAAGAGAGGTGAAAAATGAAACGAATATTAATCACAGGTGCGGGTGGCTTTATAGGTAGCCATCTTGGAAGGGAATTCTACGAGCAGGGTCATTTTGTTAGAGTCGTGGATATAAAATGGGATGGTTATATTGAAGAGCCGTATTATTCAGAAAAGCTCACTCTTGATTTAAGGGAAAAGGAGAACTGCGTCAAAGTTACCAAAGACATTGATTATGTATTTAATCTCGCAGCTAATATGGGAGGAATTGGATTTATCACCTCAGTTGGAGCAGAAGTTATGTATGATAATGTTCTTATCAATGCTACTATGCTTCAATCGTCAGTTGAAAATAAGATAAAACGCTTCTTCTTCTCTTCCTCTGCATGTATCTATCCAACCTATCGCCAGAAAGATCCCGAGGTTCTTGGATTAAAAGAGAAAGATGCATACCCTGCCGACCCTGATAATTTCTATGGATGGGAAAAGCTATATACCGAAAAAATGTGTGAGGCATATAAGAAAGACAATGGACTAGATATAAGGATAGTAAGATATCACAATGTTTATGGTCCTGAAGGAACATATAAAGGGGGAAGGGAGAAATCACCGGCAGCACTTTGTCGGAAAGTTGCTGAAGTATCAAATCCAGGCGTAATTGAGATTTGGGGAGATGGAAAACAGACCAGGTCCTATTGTTACATTGATGATTGTTTAAGAGGGACTATAACGCTTATGGAAAGTGATTATGATGAACCTTTGAATATTGGCTCTGACAGGCTGGTAACCATAGATGAACTGGCTGATATTATCATCAAGATTTCTGGGAAAAAGATTAAAAAGAGATATAACACTTCTGCTCCGCAAGGAGTTAGAGGGAGAAATGCAGATCTTACCTTGGTCAAGAAAGTCCTGGGCTGGGAACCGAAGGTAAGTTTGGAAGAAGGGCTGGCTAAAACATATAAATGGATTGAGGAACAGGTTAAAAAAGATAAACAATAACTCCTTTTAAAAGCGGATGGAAAAACCCTTACCTCCCAAGGGTAATTCTTCAAGAGTCTTGATCTTATGTCAATTATTTTATCCAGAATTAGTTTCTACGGGTCAAACTTTAACTGAATTATGTGAAGTATTAATTGATTTAGGTATAGACATAGAGGTTGTTTGTGGCCCCCCTACTATATTGGATGGAAGGACAAAAGTTCCTCGATATTTGGAATATAAAGGAATCAAGATTAAAAGGGTTTGGGGAACTCGATTTCCAAAGTTGACTTTCATAGGAAAATTTATCAATCAAGTTACATATGCTTTAAGTGTTTTTTTTCATTTAATCTTTGATTTTTCAAAAAGACCAATCCTTGTTGTAACTAACCCTCCGTTTCTGGGAGCTATTTGTGCAATGCTGAGGGTATTTGGTGGAAAGTCATACATATATTTAGTATTCGATGTCTATCCGGATACTGCAATAAAGCTGGGAGTACTCAGAGAGAAAGGTATAATAGCTAAATTATGGGATTGGTGGAACAGAATTATTCTCAAACATGCTTCTGCGGTTATAGTATTGGGGCGTTGCATGAAAGAAGTTATTGTTAGTAAAGGAAAGGGAACAAACTCCCTTTCTGATAAAATTCATTTGATTCATGTGTGGAGTGATGATAGACTCATTCAACCGGTTGAAAGAAAAGAAAATCCATATATTAAAAAATGGAACCTAGAAGGAAAATTTGTTGTCATCTATTCAGGGAATATGGGAAGGTTTCATGATATGGAAACAATTATGGAAGCAGCAAAAGAATTAAAGGAAAATAAATATATTCTTTTTCTTTTTATTGGGGAAGGATATAAAAAAAAGTGGATGGAAGAGTATGTGAATAAATGGAAACTTACAAATTGCCAATTTCATACTTATGCAGACCGCAAAGATCTTGGGATCTCCTTGGCTTGCGCTCATGTCGGTTTGGTATCTTTAACAGCTGGGCAAGAAGGGTTATCAGTACCTTCAAAAACCTTTGGTATATTAGCAGCAGGAGTTCCAGTTATTGGTATTATGTCTCAAACAACAGAGATTGCCTTAATTATAGAAGAAAATAATAGTGGCATAGTGGTGGAACCAGGAGATGTGAAAGGATTAGTGAATACAATTCTTAAGCTATACACTGATCGTGATTTACGAGAGAAGATGGGACAAAACGGAAGAACAGCAATAGATAAGAAATATAATCTCAAAGCAGCTGCAATGAAATATAAGCATATAATTGAATCTCTCCAATACGGTTAAAAATGGGAGTGGATACTTTTTTCATCCTTGAATTAAATAATAAACAACGGTAATTCCCAAAACATTTTTGGTAGAAGAATATATGCATAGCTTTAAAAGAGATTGCTTTAAGAAATTCTGATTTTTCTATCACTTACCCAGTTCACCTAAACCCCAATGTCCAGAATACTGTCTGGGAGGTTTTAGGAAAAACCCTTAGGGACTTACCGCACAATAAAAATCCTGAAAACATATTTTTAATTGAGCCTTTAGCCTATGAACCATTTGTCTACCTTATGGAGAAATGCTATTTAGTGTTAACCGATTCAGGGGGTATTCAGGAGGAAGCCCCATCCTTAGGCAAGCCCGTTTTGGTTATAAGAAATACCACCGAAAGACCCGAAGGCATTGAGGCGGGGACTGTCAAGCTGGTGGGAACAGACAAAGATAAGATCATAAAAGAAACCCAACACCTTTTAAATAATCAGGAATCCTACCATAAAATGTCCAGAGCCATTAATCCTTATGGCGATGGAAGAGTAGCCAAGAAAATCGTTGACATTCTGTTAGGAAAATCAAATGAATCTCGCAATAACAGTTAAAGAAATTATCGGCAATTGCCCAGTATATAAGGTCGGTGATCAGATAATCTTAGAAGAAGGATACAAAATTAATCTTAACAAGTCTTCTACTACTATTTGTATGCATTCTTTATCCTCGATAATGCCTTATTATGTAGCTTTGAGCAAAGGCATTCTTCCCAAAGATTTGGGTTTGGCTAAAGAAGGGGATAAGGCATATATTCAATGCTTAGACCCTTGTAAATACACTGGGGGTGGAACAGTGATTTTTGAAATCCAGGCCAGAAAAGCATGAAAAAACTGGACATGAGCTTTCTATGAATAAAACTTCCGAATTATCAGAAGGAAAATTAATGGCTACCGAAACAGCTATCGAAATAAATATCAGAAGTCTACCAATAAAAAGATCGTTTGATATAATTCTATCCTCATTTGGAATTTTGTTGTCTCTTCCATTATGGCTATTAATAGCTTTGGCTATAAAGCTGGATGATGGAGGTCCGGTTTTCTACTCTCATTACAGAGTAGGTAAGGACGGTAAACTATTTAAAGCATATAAATTTAGGTCGATGATAAAAGATGCTGAAAAAAAGAAGGGGGCTGTATGGGCAGAAGAGAACGACTCCAGGGTCACCTCTGTTGGACGGATACTACGGGCTACAGCTTTCGATGAGTTTCCTCAGTTGATAAATATCTTTTTGGGAGATATGAGCTTTGTAGGTCCGCGTCCGGAAAGACCTGAGTTAGTTGGCAAATTTAGATTGGAAATAACAAATTTTGACTTACGTCATAAAGTCAAACCAGGATTAACCGGCATCGCCCAAGTGTTTGGCAAATATGATACGCCGCCAAAGCACAAACTGAAATACGACTTATTGTATATAAAAAATCAAAACTTCTTCCTTGATCTAAAGTTGATTCTTCTATCTTTTTGGATTACAGCAAGAGGAAAATGGCAATCAAGGGAGAAGTGGTACATAAGGCATGTTCAAAAGTATAGGAAAGCAGACTACGATATGAGGAAATTCCCCCGGTATCAGATCATAACCCCCCTTAGATACCGGCGAATCAACTATAAGGGTCCTTTGGAGGAACCCCTTAAATACACCTTCACTAAGAATATTGGCGAGGGTGGTGTCCTTTTCGAGTGCTCATCGCCCATCAATGTGGATACTGAGATGGAGCTTTACCTCAAGTCTACCACTCTGGATAAGGAGCAGAAAATTATTGGGAAGGTGGTCCGGTTCCAACAGATAAATAACCCAGATTACAATGGGAAAAAATATGATATCGGAGTATGTTTCTTCAACAAAGCGGAAGAGGAAAATGGCAATCAAGGGAGAAAAAGAGATATAAATTGCTAATAGAATGAATTTAAAGATCTGTAAAATAAAGCACAAAATTTGTAAGTTCCATAAACATATTTTGCTAAAAATTTTATCCTATTATAGCAGAAGATATCATTGACTTCGGTTCAGATATAAACGAACTATCTGAAATCGTCCTCAACAAAAAAATAAGAAGGAGGAAATAACAATGAAAAGATGTACAAAATGCATCCTACCAGAAAATTATCCAGGAATAACTTTCAATGAAGAGGGTATTTGCAATCATTGTATTAATTATAAAGAAAGGAAATATCTTGGAGGAGATGCTTTAAAAATGGAAATAGATTCTTTTCTCAAAACTAAAAAAGATAGAAATGATAATTATGATTGTGTGCTTGGTTTAAGTGGTGGAAGAGACAGTTCTTTCTTATTATATTATCTTGTAAAATATTTGAATTTAAAAGTACTTGCCTACTCCGTTGATCATGGCTTTATTCCCGAACAGACAAAACAAAATATGAAAAATATGACAGATATATTAAATGTAAAACTGATTATTGAAGAGCATAATTACTTAAAAAAGTGCATCAAACACCATATTCTATCATGGCTATATAAACCTTCCCCGGCAATGATTGGGATGTTATGCACAGGCTGTAGGATTGGTATGGATATGGGGATACTCAATTTTGCGAAGAATAATAATATTCCAGTAATTATTATGGGTGGAACACCAATTGAAGGTGCAGGTTATAAATTTGATATTATGAAAATTAATCCTAATAGTAATAACATCACCTCATTTATTTTAGGATATCTATTCCGTTTAATTATAAATCCAAAATGGATTCTGAACAGCACATGCTTAATTACGCAAATCAAAGAATTTTATTGTCATTATTATCGGAAAATTCTTCATATAAGAAAAGACCTATTAAAAATTGAACCCTTTTACTCTTATATTGGATGGAAAGAAAATGAAGTAATTTCAACAATTGAAAATGAATTAAAGTGGAAGAAAAATCCCAACACAGACTCCACCTGGAGAGGGGATTGCGATATTGCTTTATTGAAATTGTATTTGTACAAAAAAACTCTTGGGTTTAATGATATCGATGATGGTTTGAGTAGTTTAATAAGAGATGGTCAAATAAATCGGGAAGAGGCATTAGAGAGATTAAAAAAAGAGGAAGAAATCCCTGAGGAGGTAATAAAAAAGATTTTTGATAAGATTGGACTAAATTATTCAAATCTCGAAATTGCATTGAGAAAAACCCGAGAAAATAGAAATTGGCGATTAACCAGAAAACCGGAATAAATTTATTATAACAGCATTATTTAATTTATAACACGAACTATTTTGAAATTCACAATGTCATTAAAACTAAATTCTCTGATTTTAATATAATTATTTTGTGACAAGAAACCCATTTTCAAGAACCTTAACCTTATCAGCTATCAGGCTGCAAGCCCCGAAATCATCCTGAACTTTTCCCTCGAAAATATATGGCTCCCTACCCACAGTTAGATGTCCGTATCTTGAGTAAGCCTTGGGAAGCAGTGCTACTCCATAGGTTACTGTCAGGTCTTCCATAGACATTTACTTCATGTATTTCCCTGATTTCTCCACCTGACCCTCTTGGCAGCTATCAGCCAGCCCGCCATTCTGATCCTTCTGTTCACATAATTCCTCATATTTCGCTCCTTGTTAAAGTTACTTGTCCATAATCTGTTTGGACTACTAAAACATTTTCCCCTGTTCTAATTAATTTACCCATAAAATTGCTTTTCCTCTAAGATAAACTATATACATAGACAACGCAAAGGAAGACTTATCATCTCCCCTCCATTAGAAACTTCTTGTTTTCATTGTAGTTGTGATAGATAAAGTATCCCTTGACTATGTTTAAGCCAATCACTGTTATGTAGGCTAAAACCTTATTTTTCTTCCTTAATTTTCGTAATAAGTATGCTGTTCCAACGGTTTCTACAGCCTTTAAGGCAATGAGTTGGGGCTTATGTTCCAGTAAGCTCCTTCCTATTGGATTTAGTTCAAAAAAAGTATAATCTGAGTTATTCTTCGCAATTTCATAAGCATTTATGGTCTGGTAAGTTTCATAAGAATTTAGTCCAGCATAGCTGATTGTTAATCCGATGAAGAGCTTGTCTTTCTCGGTCTCTTTCTTCTTTTTCAGCTCCTGTCCCCAAGCGGGGCTAACCAGTAATGTTACAACTAAGCCAAGAACCATCAGATTTTTAGCTATTTTCCCTAACATGCTTAATCCCTACAATTCTTCCAATTGATCAGGGGCAAGAATAGACTTTGATAAGGATTACCTGCCAAATGAGATTTTTGAAGTAGAATCTCATTTAGTATAGCGTTAGTCTCTCTATGCCTACGAAGATAAGTATTCCCGATCATGCATATTATTAGGTGCAGAAACCCTCTCATAATCACCCAACAACCTCCTTACTGGTATCTATATATATTGAGCAAATACCATACCATAAATTACAGCTTTAACTGCGAGGGATGGATAAATATCTCTTTAAGTTTCAACAGGTTACCAGATGGTATTCCAGAGACTCGGATGGGGACATCAAAAATGTCATTTTATTATTTCACATAAAGGGAGAATAGAGGATAATTTGTTATAAATAAAGGGGTATTTTTGATGACAATATTTGTCAGTATCTTGATTTTCCGTGTAAGGGAGGAGGGGATTATTTATCCAGATTATGGATGTTTTTATTTTACCACAATTGAGGAGCTTTTTAAGTCAAATTTTTGCTAATTACACTAAGAATCTCTTTACTCTTTCCTCAACCTTGAAACCCAAACCCGCTTCTTTCCCAATGCCCAAGCTATATTTCTGACGAGAAACAGCACATCCCCTCTTTTTTTCTGTTTTAACTTTGGTTTCTACAGGTGTTTTAAATTCCCCAAGGATCCACCTCCTACCCCGCCTTTGGATATTTCTTAATAAATAATCAGGATAAGGAGATGGGCTCTATATTCAGACCAAGGAACAAATTGAAAAATATGATGCAGAAGGGGGGATTCGAGCACCTTTAATTTTATAAGTTATTTAAATCCAGTACATTACATTGTAAGTCGTTGAAAACGCAAAATATTTTTTTTGTATTGTTTTGTATTTTTTGGTCTGAGATGGTCACAAAATGGTCGCAAACGGCAATAACAAGCTCGCAGAACTGTTGGATCAATTGTATGAAACTGCACCATATGGTGACACAATTTTTATTCTAATCAATTTTGAGAAAAGTTTAGACACAGTTTATAAGACGGTTGTACTGTAACGCCGGAGGTCGCGAGTTCGAGTCTCGTCGGCCCCGTCATTCTAGTTATATTTTTGCTTTAAATCAACATCTTAAAATTGACCATTGTTTTCGGTCGGTTAAGAAGGTGGGCACTCTCCACCGTCGGCTAAAGAGAGCCATATTTATTATACTATATTTTGACATCAAATTTTTCGCGTGTTATAATTTTTTTAGCGGTAATCGGATAGAAATGACAGAAGATTGGGTGGAATTGCAAATTAGCAAAAAAGCAAATTCCTATCCCAACAATGTTCAAATTACTACCATTACGTCTGTTTCATAATTAGCTTTTTACCCTTTGCCGAAATGCCCAATATTTTAGCCTCGTCAGCTTAAACTACCGGCAAAAGGAGAAAGAAAACTAAAAAATGATTGCCAAAAGAAGACAAAAATACTATAATTGTATTAAAGCTCTTAGAGGGATAAATCCAAATAGCCAAGGAGGAAAGGATGGACAGAAGTATTCCCAAGTCTTATCTGGGCATTGTTATTATGCTTGGAGCTGTATGGGGTTTTTCCGAGGCCACTCTGGGTATGGGACTTCGAAGCTGTGCTTCTTTCTTTTCTGGTGCTATAATGACAGGGGTTGCTCTCTTTTTTATAGCTGCCAGTTGGGTTTTAACTCGGAATATCTTTGGTATCGCTCTGCTCGTCGTTGTAGCAAGCCTCTTTAAAATGTTCGATGCTCTACTTCTTTCTCTACCTATTCAGCATGGAGCTGTAGCAAATCCTATTTTTGCTTTCTTTATGGAAGGCGTAGCCTTTCTGGTTTTGATATCAATATTCAATGAAAAGCCAAAGAAAAAGATTGGAGGTCAGGCTCTCCTGGGAGGAATGTCAGCTTTATTAGCAGTGAATCTCTTTCCTCTGGTGAAGTATGCGACCGGCATCCCTGCTTGTGTAATTCCTGGAACAGGCTATCCTCTCTCCCTATATTATGCTCCCTTGGCTGTTTTTCTATCCTTTGTCACTGTTCCCTTAGCATTACGGGTCGGGGCGAAGATTAAAGTTATAGAGACCAAATTTGAAGGGGTGAATCGAGGGAAGAAACTAAGATACCTTGCCTCGCCGGCTACGCTCATTTTATGCCTGGTAATCATTGCCATTATTAGGTTGGGCTAAGAGAATAATTTTTTTGCAGTGTCGCTGTGGGAACTATTTTTAAAATCTATGAAGCTGTATCTGCTATTTCCAAAAGCATGAGGAGGTCCTAAGATGGGGAAATCAGTGTTTTCTTTTTCATCTATTGAATACAAAGCTATTTACCCGGGACAAATGCATATTGATCCATAATGTTAGCTAAAAAGGAGATTAATATGAAAGAAGCCATTTATTTCAAACTAAATGGTGAACCTATAGATTTGACCGTAGATGGTGAGCGAAAGCTCTTATGGGTTTTACGCTCTGATTTAGGTCTTACAGGAACCAAATACGGTTGTGGAATGAGTTTATGTGGTGCCTGTACTGTTCTTTTGAATAATAGGGCAATCCGATCAT